>ERZ777305.641-NODE-641-length-55188-cov-5.569750_pt1 | contig 55188 bp, 44 predicted proteins | sample MGYA00374965_ERZ777305 | MGnify/ENA primary metagenome ERZ777305 (study PRJEB29328, sample SAMD00013331) | mouse gut metagenome | study: EMG produced TPA metagenomics assembly of the Metagenome analysis of fecal microbiota from mouse which was promoted...
AATGTTGTTTATTTGTATGTTCATATGAATCCTCCATGGATAATTCCCTATTATCTACTGACAATTGTATCATATAATATATCAAAAATCACGATTTTCCATATTAAAAACTAAAAAATATGAAAAAACATAGCAATGCCCTCCCGGTATATATAAACTCACCTATAGTTAAGGTAAAACTAAGCAGAAACCATTTGTCTACGCCGCTTCTTGTAAAATGGTTCTTTCTAATAACTTCTTTCTACTACAATACGCTGAATATTCATTAAAACGCTTTTTCTTTCTGATCCATACTTGTCGCAAGAAAACTTTTCGCTTTGCCGACACGCATAATCAGTAGGTTTTCTACCACTGATCACTTCTTGATTAAATATCCTTTTTCTCGCCCCTAAATATCCTATCGCTGATTCAAGCTACCGATAAATACATTTCCCATTTCGCTTGTAAATTTGATTCCTTATATGCTATAATAATTTCGCTTATTATTTTAGGAATCTACCTTTTTGGTATATCGCAGATGATTCAATTCCTGGAAACAGGTTAATTTCCCCTACTACAGATTTTCTGTAGTTCTTTTTATTTTTACCCCAAATTATCGAAAGGAGTACTGACAATATATGAATTTGAATCTAAAACAGGCACTACTGAAAGAGGCCCGGCTGCTCTCCATCTCTCAGAGCGACTGTGACCTCTTTATTATCGGGCAAACCAATACTATCACTTATGAGCAGCTCGCCTTGACCGGAATCCATGGCATCACCAAGACCAGCGGGCGGCTGGCTGTGAAAAAACTGGAAAAAGAAGGCTATCTTGCCGCAAAAACAATGCAGGACAACACGAAAACCAAGTATTACTTCCTAACTGCAAAAGGGAAAAAACGGTTAGAGCGTGTATGTGGCAGTGCATTTTTAGAAAAAATGTGCTTTGACTTGGAACGCCGCCCCCCTGCAAGCCAACAGCAGCTCCCCCACCGCATCCATACCAGCGATCTATATTTTACCTACCTAAACAATCCATGCCTTGACCATCTCCCGTTATGGCGTCTGGAAAGTCCTTATAAGTCACCAGAAGGCACCCTTCCGCCTCCCCGCTGCGATGGGCTTCTGCAGACACCATACGGTACCTACTATATTGAACAGGACAACTGTACGCAGGGGGAAGGTGCCTTGGGAAAAAAGATCAGCCAATATATGTCCGCAGAATGTTTTCTTGGAAAAGACAGTTCCCGCCATGCTCTGATATTTACTCTCTATGCGGAAACCAAAGAACGTCCGGTTAAAATACCTCCCTACTCCGTTTACAGGATACTGTTAAAGGCTGTCCGGGTATGGGAAACGCTCGAAGAAGAATGTGGTAAAAAATTTTCCTTTACAACTTTTTGCATACAGTTTAAGACAAATCCCTCCCCCAGTCTTCTTCATCTATCCAATAATGACCGGGCAATCTTGAATAATCTTTGCCTGCAGCATCCTAATCTGGTGCTTGGTGAATTGGAACAGCTAAAGAAAAACTTCCTGTATGATACTTCTTTGGAAGAAGGCAAGGACATGGAACGGGATACCCTCTTTGCAAAGCGGCTCAGGCAGAAGTTTTACCCCCTGTTGAAGGTAAAAGAACAGGCTACTCTGCAATACCGTCTTAAGAAAGGGATGCGGATGTATGTACTGCCCAATCACCGGCTTAGCGATTATCTTCCCTTTGCCCTGCAGAAAGAATACCTTTTTGGCGACTTTCTGCGCCGCCTGCTGTTTCACATGGGGCTGAATGAACTGGAATCATGGAGATACCATTCCCTGTTCTGTTTTCAAGATATAAACGGCAAAGAGTATACTTTCCGTAATGTGTTTGTTTCTGTCTCCGGCATACAGATTGTCTCTGAGGATATTGCCCATGATCTGGGTGGCAGAGAGCGGGTATCCCATTACTTAAAGCACCACGTTGAGAAAAAGAACATATTGTTTGTACTCTTTGTTGGCTCCAGAGACGATGCCTTCCTGTTTCTCGAAAGGCTGGACGCCACCCTCCACAAACCGGAAAACAATGCTGCTCACATCTGTTTCGTAGATAAATCAGCCTCCCTGTACCAAAATCCAGATACCCACACTGCCTATTTCCCGAAACGGATACCGGATGGTATATTGTGGCTCCCCACACTGATTGACTATGATGATTTCCTCGCAGAGCTGCATCTGGTAGAAAGGTAGGTGGACAAAATGAAAGTAAAACCGTCTTTTTCTACAGTCACTGATACCCTTAGGAAGCAGATCAGCACCAGTCTGAAAGGACGCCGGGAAACCATCCCCATCAATGCTGCTTATGTGATATTTTTCCTGCATATCCTTTTATACATAATCCGCTTCTTGTGTGCCATTATAGCCTTGGATTACAGTATCCTGACACCGCATTTATTGTATATAGCATTCTGGCTGTGCATACCCCCGCTGGTTTTTATATGGGGTACCCGTTACCCGTTCTACAATTTCAGATACACAAAATGCATCTGTCTCTTTAGCGTACTGCTCTCCTGTTATATGAGCATTTTATCTTTACTTTACAAACTGCTGTCAAGGATCTTCCTGCCGTGGATTATGAACCTTCCTACTGATGAAGCGTTCACAAAAGGCATGGTTCTTCTGCTTGCAAGGATTGCCACGCAGCTTCCTTTAATCCCCATTGGGGTACTTCTTGCAAAGGCTGCCTTTTATCCCATACTTAACGAAGACTGCCTGCAGCGGATCATGGCGTATAAAATTACGCACAGCCTGCCACCGGAAAAGAAATCCCCTTCAGATATCGCCTATAACATGAACATCGTAAAAGATATCCATACTGGGAAGAACATCACGGTCTATGCTAAAGACCGATTTCTCCATACTCTGGTTGATGGCACATCCGGAACTGGCAAAACCTCATCCACTATCCTGCCGGCTATCCGCGATGATCTGAATATGCGCTGTAAGGCAGAAGACCTACAGAAAGAACATCTGCAGGAACTTCTTGAAAACGGGGAAATATCCTATGCGCCGCCTAAAACCAGTCGCAGCTTTTCCATAAACGACTGTATTCCCATTGTTCCGGATGCCAGCCTACTTAAAGACACCGAAATAGAACAGCAGATTACCTGCATCCAGAAAAAACTGGAACATCTGCGCCTTACCTATCCCGTATGCGGCATTACCGTGCTTGCGCCGGACGATTCACTGACCGATGATGTGTGCAGACTCTGCGATGCAAGAAACATATCCTATAACCGCATTGATGCCGTCCGTGATATAAACGGGCTGCGTAAGAAAAATACCACCGGGCTAAATCCGTTCTACCTTCCGCCCCAGATGGACAGCGAAGCGAAAAACCAACTTATCGTAAAGAAAGCCGTCATTTTTTCTGATGTCATGCAGGCTATCACCGATTTGAAGGGCAAAGCAGACTCCTATTTTACCGGACTCAACAGACAGATGATCGCCAACCTGGCAATCCTTGTCATGGCGACCGTCCCTGTCCTAAGAAACCGACAGGCAACCCCTGCAGACTTACAGGAACTGATCAACAATTTCAACCTGCTCGCCGAATATGTGGACAAACTGCAGGAATTGGACCAGAGCAGAAAGCAGTATACCTTTATCGTGCAGTACATACGCGAAGACCTGCTCGGAAAAGGCAGGGAAAAAATGGAGGACCAGAGCCGCGGCACCCGTAATATCATCAACGAATTCCTGCTGATGCCGGCGAACCGCGAGATCTTCTGTTCCCAGCAGAGCATTGATTTTGACCGGGCGCTTGCAAATGGCGAAGTGACCGTATGTAACTATAACCTTGCCAGCGGCGATACAGATGCCGTGGCTTTCGGTCTCTTTTTCCTGTTATCCTTTAATAATGCGGTACTTTCCCGCCCTGGAAACGAAAATACGCGTATCCCTCATTTCTTCTATGTTGATGAGCTACCGGTACTGATACATCCGTCCCTCGAAAAGAACTTCTCCCTGTTCCGGAAATTCCGCGTATCCATGATGGTTGCCATACAGACGCTGGATCAGATGGAAAAGAATGAAATCACCAAATACCTGAAAGGCGTTATTTTAGGCTGCGCCCATATCATTGTTTTTGGCCGTTCCTCCCTCTCTGATATGGAGATATTTTCCTCTCTTGCCGGGGTGCGGGATGTAACGGAAGTACAAACTTCCGTCACCGAAACCGCCCTTACCGATGATTCCCCGCATTTTTCCTATTCTTCACGAGAAATGACCACACAGAAAAATGCTATCGAAGAAATCGGTATACGCATGAAAGACTTCCAGGAAGTCACCTTTTTTACCACCAGGGGCGGAAGACCTCTCCCCGCGCTTTCTGGTATTGTGGATTTCTTAAAGCCTTCCGACTGGGAACGCAAAAAAAGGCTGCCGTTTTCCATCGAACAGGAAGAAAACTGTCTGGAAGGCCCGAAAACCCCGCCAATTACCATTCCAGATGACAAAACCACATCAGAAGATGGCTACCGTTTCCTGCCGGGAACCCCACTCAGTATTTTTTGCAGTTCCGTTCAGACATATCTGCCGGAGTCCGGGAACGAACCGGATGCTTCAAATGAACAAAAAAATGAAAGCGAAACACTCCTGCCGGAAGGGAGCGAACGGATCGATGACATTTTATAAGAAAGGAGCCAGGAAATAAGATGAAAAAGGATAAAACCCTTATAGATACAGCGAAAGACGTTCCAGAAGAAGATACCGACCTTTTAGCATCCAAGACGCCGTTTTATCTGGAAAATGGCTGGGAACTTGTCACAGAGAATAAAAACCCTGCCTGCAGCCACGCGCAGATTGAGCAGCTAATCCAGAAACGCATTATCAACCTGATAGACATGGAACTATTAAAAATACTGGCATCCTACCATTACCTGAACCATTACCATGTCAGATTCCTGCTGGAAGAACGGCTACATCCCAACTACCACAAGACATCCTACCTTTCCAACCTAAATAAGCTGAAACGCGCCGGGCTTATCCTCTGTTATACCCCTGTCATGTCTGGTACTTTAACAGGGGACTGCCCGCCTGCCCCTGCATCACCCTTGAAGCTCTATTGTCTCTCCCAGGGCGCGTACACCTACATGGAACCCATCACTCCGGATGCACATGGACTGCAGCCGGCCGGAAGCCTGCGGAAGGTTGAGATCGCATCGGCAAACCAGTTTATCCTGCATTTCCTGCATTACTATAAGGAACACATCTCATCTCTGGAGTACCTAAAAACCGTGCGTCTTGGAACGTCTGTCCTTACGATTGACGGCATCCTGCGTTACCGCGCCGCTTACAAGGAATATGTCCCTCCGGATCTGGTTACCCTGTTTATATTATCAATACGAAAACAGGAAAACTGGGAAAAACGCGCCACCATGCGTCTGCACCTTTTTCACGTGTGGCTGTCAAGACATACTGCAGAATACCTTATTCCGTTCCCGGTGCTTATAGTTGAGAATATTGCGATGGCAATCAGGCTGTTTTCCTGTCTGCAGGCGCAGGAGAACCCGCTTTCCGTCTATTTTTGCCCGGAAAGCCTGCTTATGCTCTACCCGCCGTTTTCATCCATATACCGATGTGAAGTAAATGAGAATGGAAAAGTGAAAGCCGTAAGACTTTCAATAGAGGCAGATAATTAATATAATACGCTTACAGGAAAAACGGTGCGGCCCCACACCTTAGAGCCGCACCATCTTTTCTGATATCAACCAGATTCATCTCGTGAGTATTCCAGATATTCATCAAACCGCTATCCCGCATTTCACTCAAGTCTCGGAACATGATTGCCAAATAGGTCAATAATCTGGGGCGGTACTTTACTTTCCTCGGCAGGTCGATGTTGCGGATGTCGAACAGGCACCCGTCCACGTAGTTGTAGAGTGTCTTCTCGCTGCATATCAGCTCATCCTTATTGTTCAGGTAGATCTGATGGAGGCTCTGCCCCTGCTTCGCTAACGGCACCAGGATCTCATTGAGCCTCGCTATCTCCCCTTCCGTTGACAGGATACCGCTCCTTGACTCCGATATCTTCGCTGACGCCTTCCTCTGGGCTTCCAGCGCGTCATAGATGGTCTTTGTCAGGGTACATTTCTTCACTTCCCTGCATCCGTTGCACACATAGGGCGACCTGAAACGGTGGGTGCGTACCTCTTCCTCGTACTGCTCACAGTAACGGTTACACAGCAGTTCACACTGTCTGCAGGTGGGTACCAAAGGATGCTTACACTCATCTGTCCCGCACACCTTCTTCCGCCTGCACCCTTTCCAGTATTTACAAGTGTTATGGGGGAACACGCTGTAGCCGCTGTCCTGCTCCACGGAATAATTCCTCACTTCCTTGGTGATGGTAGTCCTATCTCTTGAAAGCCTTTTCCCAATCTCCGTGATGGTCAGGTGTTCCTTCAACCCGTTCTGTATCTCCAGCCGGTCCTCATAACTCAAAAACTTTGCCATCTTTTCTCTCCTTTCCCCGCCGGCTCTTTCTACCATAACAGAAAAGACAGGTGGATTTTGTTCCATCTGTCTTTGTATTGCCACTTTCTCCGGCTTCTGTTATTCTGTTTGTATCGTACTTTCCCCTTGGACGGAAATCTCGTTTTGCTATTAAGGTGAAATTGCAGAATAAAAAACAGGATGGAAACCTTTCGAGAAAGCTTCCATCCCATCTTTCATAATAGCTATATGCAGAATAACGCAAAAATTTGTTTCTTTCTAATAATCGTCATCATGAGTGGTTTTCGATATCGCAATTTTAATAATATGCCTTGCAAACACACCCTTCCTAATTAACAATTGTTTTGCAGCCTCTAAGGAACTGCCCGTGGTTGTTATGTCGTCTAAAATGATATACCTATCAATATAACTGTTTAACTCATGAGCCAAACCTAACGTTGCTAAATGAGCCGACACAGACCGCTCCCCACCCTCTGTTGATTTCGTCTTATCCACTGTTCTTTGTATTAAGTACGACTCATCCGTAAACCCAAAATCTTCCGCCAAATCCTCTGCTACTTTTAATAAATTGGTTCCATACTTTTCTCTAACATGAGATGGCATAACAGTAATTGCAGTATTCGCCCCCAACATCCCCAATTGTGCACCATAGCTTTCAATCGCCGCATAGAGATCAGCATATATACCAGGTAAATATCGGTCCACGTTCCACTCTCTTTTGAATACATGATATACTTCTTTTGACATCTCATCCTCTTTATCGCCCCGTGTGTAATACGGATATAGATACAATACACCATCATCTGTAACACTGAAATCCATGTTTTCCCCCTTATGTAATAATAAATTTTTTCAAATCGTCTACAGTTTCAAATACATAATCAGCATTTACACTAAAGCTGCCCATTTGCCTGCCCCAGAGTGCCAGACCACTGATTACTCCTGCTTCTTGCGAAGCTATTATATCCTTATCTGAATCTCCAATCGAAACAGTATACTGATTGCTTACGCCCAATAATTCAATTGCTTTAAGAATTGGATCCGGATACGGTTTATGTCGTGCTGTATCGTGATAGCATACTGTAGCATCTGCCTGCAGCCCAAATTTCTTCAAAACCGCCTTACAATACCTTTCTGGACTGGATGTAACCACACATATTTTTTCTTTCTTCTCGTGCAAAATCCTAAATACATCGTCAATTCCCTCATACAACTCAAATTGAGAAATCATTGAAAATACTGATTTCCATTCCCCTTGATTCCGATATTGCTCTGCAATACTACTATCCACAAGCGTCTGATCCAAATCAAAAATATAAGCCATCTTAAACTCCTCAGTCATCAAAAAGTGAGAGTTGCGTCATCTTAACCACTTTATCTTTCTGCATCAACTCATCATGTTTTTGATCTATCATCTTTTTGTATACAAGTAAATCTGAATCGTTTTCTATTCCAAATACATCTTTTTGCTTTAATAGCAACTGATTCCCTCTAGTCTTTCTTTCTAAAGCATATTGATCGGGATGCTTATAACATCCTATTTTTCGTCCGTATTGCTTAGCATACTCTATAGTATGCCAAGTCCCTCCCTTTTCGTCCGTTTCAACAACAATGAGCCCTTCGCTAAGTCCACTTTGCAGCCTATCCCGCTCCACAAAGGTACTCTTAAACGGTTTGAATCTAACAGGATATTCACTAATCAAACATCCTCCTGTCTCAACAATTTCCTGTGCCAAGTCTCTGTTTTTAGCTGGATATACTTTGTCAAGACCGCCCGCCATAACAGCTACCGTCTTTCCCTCAGCCTCCAAACAACCCTTATGACCAAATGCATCACATCCATATGCTAATCCAGAAACTACCGTATATCCGTCACGACCAAGAACCTTTCCCAACCGTTTCGCGATTTTGGCGCCATGTTCTATTGGTTCCCTCGTTCCTATAACCGCAATTGCCTTTTCCTCTAAACAACCCAAATCTCCTAATGCATAGATAACTGTAGGAGGATCTTCCATTTTACGAAATTTTGTTGGAAAATTTTTATCCAAATAAGATACTATTTGAATTCCCAATCCATAACTTTCCTCTACAATTATCTGATACTTTTCATGCGCCGCTTCAAGTTGTAACATGCTTGGTATCTCAATTCGTCTTGTTTTGATCGATGCCTGCTTGATAACATTCCGAACATCTTCAATAGTATACTTTCTATTTTCCAATTGAAAATATTTATAAATTGTTTTTCTATTCAATCCTTCTACTTGCATTAAAAACAACGCAATATTATCAATCATAATGCACCTCACACAATCACGGTTCGCAAATTTACATACAGCTCCTTTCTATAGTATAAACATACTTTCACTACTTTACAACCAAAAATCCCCGCTCCTTTACCCTCCAATGTATAAGAGATACCTCTTTTTCTCTATACGCCTGAATTTTAATCTCCACCAAAATTTTGAAAAGTATGTATGGAAATTATATTTACCCTTCCTTTCCAGGTATCTTTATCTCTGTATATATTGATTTATGCCGATTTGAATCTATGCGTTCTGTGAAATTGCCTCTCAATCAAACTTTTTTAAGAAACACACAGTTTCCATAACATCCTTTTGCGGCGGAATTGCATTTTCTTTCAACCACTGTTCTATAAAATACACATTATATTAAAGAAACATCGATGCATAATAAGGCCACATTACTTTATCAAACTGCAATTCCAATCTTGAGATATCGACCGTTTCCTGCGTGGATGTACTTTTCCCTTCTTCATATGTCATATCAATTTTGGCCCAAAATATAAAAACTTTTATTTCATTCGCATAATTTATTTCCGACTGCACAAACAAATTTTTCGTCTGTGTTGTCCCCGCCTTATTCATTGCCGCCGGTCTCCTCCTTTTTGTATGTGATATTCAACATCTTCCATATGCAACATGTAAAAATTACGATTAAAAGCGTAACTATTTCCGGCTATCCATAAAGAAGTGCACCGCTTGAAATTGCGGAGCAAAAGCTGGAAATAAGATGACTCGCCTTGTCATCGCAGTATATATAAGCTATATAGCTATAACTAAAGAAATAGCAGCGCCATTTCTATTAATCTAAAAACAGCTCTGCTATTTTAGTATTTTCTTTCTTATATGGCTCATCAATCATTCAAAGCCAACAACTTTCCTTATATAAAGTCCAAGCCTGAGAATATACCACCTCTAATATATCTTTATTTTCCTAATAGGAAAACGGTGCGGCTCCACACGTTAGAACCGCACTATCTTTTCCGGCATGAAACCGATGTTTTCCTGACCGCAACATTCTTTAAGTCAAATGTATATCCGTTGTAACACTGCGATTTCCGGATATGTTGCGATAAGAATCTATGTGAATCATATCATTTCTTCATACAGCGGCTTTTTAGAAGTCTTATAGGCATCTGTCAGGAATTTCCCATATTCCACATAAGAATATTTTCCTGTTTTCGTATCCAGGCGCAGCCTTGCGCAGAGAATTGTCACCTGATATAAAAATGCCCTTTCTCCGGCAGGAATGCGGAAACTGATTGTCTCTGTCTGGCTTTTACTCCACTGATCCGTCAAAGAGACATTAAACCCAAACTTTGCACCTACTTTGCAAACCGCCGCATTTATTTCAAAATTGATCTCTGCGGAAAGTCCCACTTCCCTCTGTGTCATAAACCCGCTCGTCAGGCTCTTGGAATAAGTTGTTTCCGTCTGAGACAGTGTGTTATCAATGAATCCTACTTTCTGTAGATCGGAGGAATAAAATACCATGACTTCCGCATACTGCGTATCCGTTTTACATGGAAGGGAGTTTACAAACGTATCCATATTTGCCGCCGGACGGGTATCATAAACCTTGACTTTTGAGATAACAGGTATGGAATTATTTAAAAGGCAGCATGCGCCTTTTTTCCTTGCCTGTACCACTGCATAATGTGCATCAAGTGTATTTACATCCGTATATAGCACTGACCATGCTTTTATGTTCAAAATAGTCTCATGCAATGGATCTTTCTTTTTTTCCTTATAGTTTCTAATCCGCAGACGCCATTTACATGTGACAATCCCGATTCCATCGCACTCTCCTTTTTCACGATTATAATTTTCCAGCAGTGTAATAACACGATTATTCGTAACATCATAGTCTTCTTCAAAAGCACTTTCGTTCAAGCCCACCAGCGCGTTAGAAAATGTAGCATCCAGAGTTGTTTTGTCAATCCCGTCTACCGTTGCGCCTGTACAGGCTTTGGCAGCTTCCGCAAACATTTCCTTTATGGCCTCAACAGTATTTACCTGTTTCTTGAGTTCTTTTTCTGGCTCTTCTGCACAGGGAAAATCTGTTGCATTTTCCTTCAGGTAACTGTAATTACCAATTTCCTGAATAACGAGCAGTTTTGAAGTAAATTGTCCTACTGCCCCTTCCTCCCATGATCCGTCCGCTGTCTTTTGAAACCGCTCACCAAGCATTGTATCCAATACATCCCTGCTGCATATGGATTCCAGTACATTATTCGGCAACTGCTCCGTCTGAATCTTCCCACCATCCCTATACACCCCGAACGTTGTCAAAGATCCCACGCCAATCTTTGAAGTTACATCTTCAATATTTCGCCTCAGTTTTTCCCCATATGTATGATCGCAATAAAGACCAAGAGCATTTAGCTGTTTCCTTAGTTCTTCCGGCTCTAACTTTGTAGCCGAACGTTCCTCCAATGTAACAGGGATTCTGTCAATATGTATCCCTTTATCTCTGCGTGCTTCCGATATAATAAGTGCCATAACTGTTCCTCCTTTTTTTTACTACAATACCAGATTCAATTCCATAAAATGGAATTGAGTTATTCCGTGTTTGGAATAACTCAATTCCATTTGTCAAGGAAAATATCCATAAATCAATTAAGATTTAAACACCTCAGAGAATAAAATCCTGTCTGTAGACACGCACAGATTGAGCAGCTAATCCAGAAATGCATTATTAACTTAATATGCATGGAGATATCAAAATACTGGCATCTCACTTTTCCAACCTGAATAAGCTAAAATGCGCCAGACTTATCCTCTGTTATACCCCTGTCATGTCAGGTGTCTTAACAGGGTGCTGCCCGCTTGCCCCTGCATCACCCTTGAGGCTCTACTGTCTCTCCCAGGCGCATACACTAAAACAGAATCGGATTCTATATATCTTTTCAAGGAAAGGGCTGTAATAAGTCTTGCAAAGAATTGTTGGAGAATGAAGAGATTGTAAGATTTATAGCAGAATTGCGGCTTCATTCCTATGCCTATCACTATAATAAAGTAAGCAATTCCGTTGAAACGACTGAATGAAATTTGTTAATTTCTCTTAGGTATTATAAAAAAATGTATAAACGATAAAGAGGCCATCCTAAAGTTTTTGTAAACCTCCAGACTGATGTAAAATAAAGCTACATAGCCTGAAGGTATTATTATGGCAAGAAGAAAATTTCTTTTTGTACAAATACGGGGAGCCTAATTTTATAGTGATTTCTTCACATAACCTGATACCATTGCTTGCTCTGACGATTTGTGCTTTCAGCATCATACTGGAAGTTAATAGACTGGTGTATATCTTTTAGTCCGCTTAGATTGAACAAAATACTTAACTTCATGTCTGAAACATTATTCCATCCAATACTGGATATACCAGAAACTAGTTCATGTATCCATGCTTTTGTCTGCGCCTTAAAATCATTTGGAACTTCTCCAGATTTACTAATAGCAGAATCCACGATATCAAGCACATCTTTACCGTCTTTCGTATAATATGTGCCACTTTTCTCAAACAACTCATTTATCTTTAAACCAGTATAGGTATATACTTGCTGATACGCCTGATATTTCATATAAGCCGTAGAAGATACCTGTGTACTATTACAACCGTCCTGCGTGGAACACTTATAAATATGGAGATATAGGTTTTTGCCATTATCCCCTACATTTAAAGCCGTCTCCATCTTTACTTTTGTATCTAACTCTGCCCCTTCAACAGATATTTCATAAGTATACGGATCTACTGAAAACGTACAGCTTTCTGAAATTGCATCCCTGTTGATTCCTGACTGCTGAAGGATATTAGATATCTGGGAATTTATAACCTGCCTTTCAAATTGTATCTTATCACTATCAACGGCGTCCCCTTTAACTTCAATCCCTCTAAATAGGGAGTCTCTGTAACTGACACCATTAATTTTTCCGGTTTTATACATCTGTATTTCATAATTATAGGCAATCTGTCTCTCTGTTTTGTCCAAATCAGATTCGTAATATTGCGACCCTTTACAGTAATATTTTTGATAAATATAGTCTTCGGGATCAGAATACGTCTTAGCTTCTGCTACAAGCTTTGAATACTTCTCTGTCAAAGCCGTGCGAAATGCCTTTCCCGTACTTGTATATGGAACCATTTTGCTGTCTATTGCATTGCCTGCACTAGCTATTGCGCCTTGATTGCTCGATTGTGCCGCGACTATATAACTTTGTAAATCTATACTGGCGTCAATTCTCCTGTTATGAGATTTCCCACTAGTCGCTTTCTTTATTGCTACTTCTCTTTGTCCTGCATTACTAACTATTGCAATATCCCTTTTGCCCATGACAGCATTTCTGCTATCATGGACAATTTTTGTTTTTTTGCCAAATAGAAAGCTAAGTAATGTTTGATTATTGTTGAAGCCATTTATAAAAATACTCATAGAACCACCTCTTAATATGTCTTATATCCAGTATTAGCAATATCATACTCCCATTCAAATTTCAATGTTACACGGCTCATTGTAGATTTTGCAGTTGACATTGCATTATACTTAAATTGCCAAATTTGTCGTACCTCAATGTCGTCAGAAGTATCAATATTATAATCTCCGCTGGCATTATCTGTATATATAGATGTATACCATATTGAAGGCTGAGTCGCCGGCATAATCATATGATGAACATTTCCCTGCCTTGGTGACTGCGTACCAGATGTGCTTACCCTTTTAACGATCGCTGCCGGTGGAATGTCCGTATTTCTTGTCAAATTTAATGATAAAACCGAAGAATCTACTCCTGCCGGGTTAATTGAACTATTTCCTGGATTGGATGCTGTACCACTAAAAGAAAATGTTCCTCTTCCGCTTTTTATACGTTCATTCATAGACAGGGTAAAATACAACGTTCCTGCCGCAGTTCCCCGATTTGCGTGAACGTAAAAAGTCTGCGTTGACGATGTTAAATTATCGCAATTAACCGCCATAAACGGAAGGATGGTATCTGCATCCAACACATCCTCCGGACTGAATTTTTCGTCCAAAAGCCTAGTCTCGCTTCTGGTTTCAATATACATCCCTTCGTTTTCAGTACTATAAGAACATCTTATATAAATCTGTTTGTCTCGTGGTAATGTAAACTTTGCCCAAAAATCATCCTCTGATTCCGGCAATACCACCAATATAGAATTCGTTATACTATATGATCCCCAGTTATACGCAGTAGCTCTCGTTGTGCAACCACCATTTACAGTTACAGTTGCTGCATCAGCCTCTACCGCCGGAAATGCAGCAAACATGCATAACATTGCCATCATAATTGCCATCATTTTCTTGAATCTCTTCATAATCTTACTCTCCTTTCCTGTAGACGCTTAACTCCACTCATTACTCACCTTTCTCGCAATCACCTAAATGAATCTACCTTGACTCTTCCTTTTCATAGCGAAACTATAATTATTCTATGAGTATTTGTTATATAAATAATAACAAATTTTTAACTAGGTTCAATTATGCCTGCAGAAAATGGACTGTTTTTGCAGAAAAAGCCGAATTGCCATCAAGCCTCTTCTGTATGGAATTGATTGTAACCTAACTTTTCCGTTCTATAACCCATACTCACTCATTTTCCTTAAAATCAATAATTTCAAAAACTCCTCTGGACAGTTCTCACTCAGCCACTCAAAATATTCTATTACCTCTTCTCTGCTTATACCAACATCAATATTACTGCCCGCTCCATTATCCTTAATAACCTCTTTTAGTTCTCTATCTATAGGTTTCCAATCAAATTGCTCCCAATCTCTACTCCATTTCCCATACTTTCCCATTATTTTCTCCTGTTTTTCCGGTTTCTTATCTCTTGCAAAATTTCCCCGGACAAGCACCGTACAATTTACAAAATTATCCACTTAGTTTATAATACAATTTTGAACATATAACTGATTACACCAAGTTACTATTACACACATTCAATATTCCATTATTAACTTGGAATGACCAAAAACAATATATTTTTATGATTACAAAAACAATTAGAAGGAGGTCCATTATATGACAGTAATATGCATACTTATCGCCTTAAGCTGGATCATATTCTTTGCCGTACACGGCTTCAAGAATGGGATTAAAATGCTCAAGGAATCGTTTCAAGATGATCCATTTACTATCCACTTTTGAAGAAAAGCCAGTACCCTGAACTAAGGGACTGGCTTTTCTTCTTCACCACTATATCATCATTTCTCCATTATCTCCTGTATCTTAGCCTGTGCCTTCTCGTATTTTCCCCTTACCTTTTCAAGCTCGTTCTCATACTTCTCACGCTGTCTTGTCATTTCTGCATCCATTTCACGTCTGGTTTCTGCCCGGATCTGCTCCGCCTGTCGGTCCTTTTCCAATAATTCCATCTTATGAGCATAATCTGCCTCTTTCGCCTGATCCGTCAGCTTGCGAATTTTGTCCTCCAAAGCTGCCATTTCTTTATCCTTTTCCGCAAGTTGTTCCGGGTATCCCGCAAGTTTTTCCAATTCTTTGTTTTTTTCATCAACTGCTTTGCTTAAGATGTCATTGAGTCTGTCCTTATCTGATATTGTAGAGTTGTAACGTTCCTCTTTCTCCTTCATTTCCGAACGGAGCCCCTGCGAAACAAGTTGCTCTTTCTCCAATTCCTTTTCTACGGACTCTTTTTCCGCCTGTCCGCTTTGGTAAAGCTGCTCATACGTTTCCCGGCTGCTCTTTGCCTTTTCCAGTTGGGCCTGCAAATCCTGAATGGTGACATCCTTAGACGCTAAAAGTTCCCGCACCTCATCCCTTGCCCTTTGATCTGCTGTGGCAAGGGCATTTATCATGTCTGTATATTTTCCACTTAAAAACTTCTGGTACTCCTCAAACTGACGAATATCCTCGCTGAACTGTGGGTTTGCCATCATTAGGTTCTCCCGTTCATATGCCGCCATAATCGCGTTCAGCGCCGCATCCTGATTTGAAAAATCTTTTGAAAGAGCCCTTATTTTTTCGGCTGTCTCCTGCTCTATCCGGAAAGGAACCGGCCTTTTATCTGTAACCCTCTTTGCTGCTTTATCATTATCTGACATCTCCCGCCCTCCTTCTCGCGCTGTAATAAGTTTATTATACATAAATACCCTGCATTACGCAATCAATATTGACAAATATGTATTACAATACTATGTAAATATATAAAATGTATGTGTATTTATTACACAATCCAATGTATTACATTACAGTGTATTACACTATAATTTCCTATATTTACGCTATATTTTCATATCATAGGGATTTATTTTGTATTACACTATATTGACATTTATAAACAATTATAATATGCTTAAATTGAGAAAAATATATTACATAGGAGGCGGCGTATATGAAGATTCCCCAATTCCATATGGCTGAATTTGAGCGGCTGCTAACGCGTATCGTCTGTGGAAATGACAGTTTTTTTCACTGCTCCGGAGCTACCATCACCACCTTAAAAGAAATCCTGCATACCAGCTATCCGGAACAGGAGGACGATATCGAATTCCTTATGGATATGGTTAATTACCGCATGCGTCAGTCCGGATATAAAGGTGCAAAGTCTAGATTCCCCATCAGCCGGCACCTGGATCAGCTCTGTGCAGAACCACTCTACCTCAGCATGCGCAAAGAAAAGGATACTGCCAAGAGCATCCTATAGAAAACATCTTACTAAATAAGCACGTAACAGAAGTATCAAGCTATCCCTAGTGCTTCTGTTGCGCGCTTTCTCTCACCGAATTTTTATTGATAAGCAGGATTTTTTGTTATGCTGCTATACTAATCAAAAACGGATCACCACCATTACATTGATATGCGCCGAAAGAATGTGGGTTTATGGCTTACGAATTAATTGAAAAGGAATTGAAAGATTTACCAGAGTCAAGTATCGCGGATGTAATAGCATATATACAGTCTTTAAAATCCAACTTGTTAAATGCAGAAAACAATACCGTCTCTGTAACTGTCGGGAGAAAACATTCCGAAAGAAAGCCGGGCGTTTTAAAGGGTAAATTTGTTTTATGGTAGATGATTTTGACGAACCTTTAGCTTGTTTCAAAAAGGGAGGGGAGTATATGTGATATGTACCTACTAGACACGCGCGCTTTATTATGGGCCTTATTTCACGAAGACTCTCTATCCGCAAATGCAAAAAGAGCGATTCTGAGTGATAATGGCAGCTTCATAAGCATCGCCTCATCATGGTAAACATTTACAGCCTTTGCACATCCATGCAAAGGCTGTTTTCCCATATACTCCCTCTCTTGCACCAACGTGCATGTCATCCTTCTGCAGAAAGCCACTGCTTCAGCATTTCCCTAAATTCCGCCTCTCTCCCGGCAGGTATCTCCACCGTCATCTTTTTTACATCTTTCCCCTCTGAGCGGAATACCTGCGCTATCTCCTCTCTTGTCATGTTCTTTTTTAGTGCGTTTACCTTTACGTCACTGATCTGGTCACTAAATTCTTCATAAATCCACTGCTGGGTATCCTTCGGGAAAAAGGTAAACCGCATGACTGTTTTTTTCTTTATCAGCCCGTCAAAAAACATTTGCCGCAAGGGTTCAATTACATTTTCATTAAGTGCAAGCGCATCATATATTGCAGATTTCTTTAACCCGAAATCTTTCATGAGCTGGTCGATACGCTCACCTTTGGTATAACGGCGCTTTTTATATGTTTCCAGCCTGTCTATCACGATCTGCTGCTTTGTCATTTCCGGAAGCTTTGAGAAATCCCTGTAGAGATTAGTGTCGTCAATAATCTCTCTGGCTCTTTTTTCATCTATCTCATCGTTCTCATAAACGATACACGGCACAAAACGGTATTTCTCTTCATCAAACTCATCATCTTCATTACAGTCGCTGATGATTTCCGCGCAGATATCCCGGCGGTTATGCCCTGCTAGGATCATATACATTCCGCCCGCCCGCTTCCAAATGACAAGAGGATCTTCAACCCCCTTTTCATAAATTGAGAGCTTCAGTTCAAGATACCTGTCCGGCTGGCTCTCCCGCAACAGCGGATATCTGTTCCACTCAGTCGGAGCCGCCTCCATTTTGCCAATATCTATATATTCTATCTGCTTTCTTCCTGCCTCTTCCTGCAGTTTTGCCGTTCCGACTTTGTCAAGCGTTCTAGTCACATTCCTAGTGGCGCCCTTAGAAGTTTGTGTAATCTGCCTTAGAAACTCAGTATTGCCTACCGTTCCTTTTTTCCCAGCCATGAACTTATTCTCTCCTCTCCTTCTGATCCTTCCTTATTCTTTCAATTGCCTCGTCAGTAAATTCTGCCATCTGTCTGCTTGCAGGACTCCTGCTGTTGTAGTAGCCGATCGGCATATGTTCTTTCTGTGAATTATCCACATTCGCATCATTTTTAATAAAGGTCTTGAAAGTATATTCCGGGGCAATCTGCTCTACAAGGGTTGAATTGTCAGCCATTGCCGCTTTCTTCCGAAGGTCAACCTTGTTAAATAGAAAACCGAGCAATTTCAGTTTTGGATTTGTTTCCCCCATCTCTTCAATCTGCGCAAGAGTAGGCGGCACGGCTTTTATCCCAAACATGCTGGATTCTATTGGCGCCAGCACATAATCCGCTTCCCCGAATATCGTTTTATTCATTACGCCCGCCGTCTTATCCATGTCAACAATTATAAAATCATAATAGTTTTCTTCACGGACACTTCTTAAACATTTCTTCCACATCTTGTTTCTGATCTTATCCGACAGCATGCACAAGGCGCCCTCCAGAGCCTCACATTCTGCCGAGCCCGCCACAACATCAATCCCCGTGTACTCCGTGTGCATGATATAGCCTTCTTCCTTAAAGTCCTCTTGACCAAGAAAAGCATTGTAAAAACTTATATCAGGCTGCTCAAGATAATCAGGAAACAGGACACTCGACATATCCGACTGGCTATCTGTGTCAACTGCCAACACGTTATAACCTCTCTGGGACAATTCATAAGAAAGATTTGTCACCACAGTCGACTTCCCCATTCCGCCTTTGTGTGCCCATACCGCGATCATGATGGGACTGTCAAAGCGCAGGAGACACTTATCAAGTTTCGCAATCTTTGCCTGCTCATAAATACTTTCAAGGCTCTCTTCGTCCATTTCGGACAGATCCATCTCCATCAGGCTTTCAAGCTGCCATTGGTTTAACCCAGTTGCCCTGCTCCAATCCTTGATGTCCCAGCCTTTCCTCTTCAGAAGTGCATTCATCCTGTCCTTCCAGTCGCTCATTCGCATACATGTTATCCTTCCTGTCGAAATCCTTTTGACTCGTTTCCCCTCAGTTCTATTTTTATTATACAGATTTTTTTTTATTATTCAAGTTTTTACCTATTTATTTTCCGCCGGGCGGAAATTGTGCTTTGTATGTATCGACCTGTGCTGTCCCCATAATTTGCCCGATCTGCCTGTAACCAGAAAAATCGCAGCAGACAACTTTGCTCCTTTTCTGCATAATATATACCGAATTTTCCGCCGGGCGGAAATTATGAAAAAAACTTACTTGCATATGCCGGCGCCAAAGAATATAATTAACCAAAAATCTTTATTCTTTTATTAGGACGGCTTGCGGCTTTCGTTGCAGGGTGTCCTTACTTTGTCCCCACCCGTGGGACAAGGGAATCACTGGTTGGTTCCCTATGGGCAAAGCAACTAGCTTAGCCAGCAATTACTACCAAACAGGTGATTGGAAGGAGAATGAAATGTCAAACTTTCGTAACGTCTCAAAGTCCGAACCTTGTCCGATCTGTGGAAAACCAGACTGGTGTTCCATACAATATGTCGAGGAGAGCACAAAACTGCATTATTGCCGGCGTGTGCTGAATTGCTCCAACATTACCAGCAGCGTAAATGGTATGAACTATGTCTTTATTAAGCAGGCCAAAGATGGTTCCTGCATGTACAAAGAAGAGTCTGCACACATGGCAGCGAAAGAAGAATGGGCCAAAGCCAACGGCAGGCATCGGTACGGTAATGGCAGGCGCAGGGTCCCCAAGAAAGAACCTGCTCAAGCGGCTCCAATACCGCAGTCCGCACCCGTCATTCCGCCGTTGGACAGCAAAAGTCTTGACGCTATCTACCGCGCCTTTCTCAAAAAGCTCCACCTGCAGAAAAACCACATACGCTACTTAAAGCGTGAGCGCTGGCCGGATCAGCTTATTCTTCACTCCCTGATACGCTCCATGCCGCCCGGCGGCAACAGTTATTATTATGGCACCGGAAGGGAGCAGATCACAAAAGAACTGCTTGGGGAATTTGGATCTTTAAAAGGAGTCCCCGGATTTTACGAACAGGCAAACGGTATCTGGAGTTTCTCTGGTCAAAGTGGTCTGTTGATCCCGCTATACGACCACAACGGCAACCTTTACCGGCTAAGACTGAGACTGGATCATCCAGAAATAGATGAAAATGGAAAAGAAAAGAACAAGTACCATAACTTTTCATCCTATTACGAAGTTCTTCTGGATGGCATGCACTCTGCAAACGCATTCAGAAACGGCTGCCGTTCCGGTAGCCACGCCAGTCTCTACACCGTCCCGTCCCGTGATAACTATACAGTCTGCTATATTACCGAAGGGGAAAAGAAATCCATGTTCGCAAACCATGTGCTTCATGCACCCATAATTTCTTTACCCGGCGTAAACTCCTTCGGAAAAATACTTGAAGCAATGGACGATGGGCGGAATGTGCTTAATTTTCTGTCCGCAAAAGGCTGTACGACAGTGGTTGTTGCTTATGACTCAGACAAGTATATCAACGAAGCAGTTCTTCTGTACGAGCAAAAGCTCATTGAACTTTTATCCGGATGTGGGTTTCGGATCGCTCTGGCTTATTGGAATCCCGGCTTTGGAAAGGGACTGGACGACATACTTTCTATCAATGTCCGCCCAAATTATGAATTGGTCAAGGTTTAAAACAGTCTGCGCCGAACTTTTAGGCGCAGACTGTTTTATTTTTATGAACCCAGTGTTTTTCCGCCCGGCGGAAAAACTTATATTCTATATCTACCACAAGTGCTGCATATCAAAATGCCCTTGCGCAGTACTTCATTATCTGCTATACTAGCAGAAACATTCATTTTTCTTTTACGGCTGCATCTTTCGAGTCAGCCAATATTTCAAATTCCTGGAAACAGGTTTATTTCATACATTTGGCGACAGCATCTTCGGATGCTTTTTTTGTTGCCTAAGTCTGACCGTAATCGGTTACATTTCAAAAAGGAGGAATCACATGAAACAAAACAATTTAATTGACGTGCCTGATTCTATATTTGAGGCATTTGGTTTTGCGCTGCCCAAAAGTGTATCGGCGCCCTATCAGAAAGGAGGCTCCATCACAGATTACGTTGGCGGCAATCGAATTATATCTCTGAAAAAGGAGAATACCTATCAGGAAGCTTATCCGATAATGAATGGTATTGATATCTTAAAGCTGAGCTATCCGTCTATGCCTAAAGAAGGTTATAAACAGATGGAATATGTGCTTCAAGTAATCAGCCGGCATATTAAGAATATTCTCTCTTCATTTCAGAAGGACACAAATCCTAAAACTTCCGCAGAGGATAAAAGCACGGCTTTTATACTAAGTATTCTTGAGCCATTTAAAGATGAACTCCAGATCAGCCATGTTAATGCATCTGCAAACCCGGCTGCCGATATCGCCTGTGCCGCCTTTTCTCTGCCTTCCTGCTACTGTATCCGTCTTAGCTGTATAGGCGGAGAAACTGTCTATGGTGCCATAGGTGCAAAGCGCAGACGGAAAGAAGGTTATTATCATTTTCCGGGAAACTATTCCCAAACAGCGCATCTTATAGACTTAATAAGATTTCTTTCCATGGCATTTGTTTTTTCGGGGATTAATCAGATCCAAGCATCAATAAAGCTGCCTCTTGTCCAAGATGTCTTTGAGCAATATATGAATAAAGGGAACACATATCTTCCTGGAAAGGAAAAGAACATGCTGGCGGAATGCATACAACAGGGCAAGCAGATGTCAGTCAAACACCTTTTCCAGACTTACATAGACAGGGGACAGAATCGCTTTTATCTGATTAATCATTCATTCCTGTTGTTGGATGCAGTTCAAATTCTTTGTAAAGTGCTTGAAATTTACAATGATATCTGTTTTGAACAGCGACATCGTTCCGAAATCGGGCGTTCAATAGCAACTGCTTATATTACCAAGAAAAATATCCCTCAATCTGTTCAGGACGTCATGGAAAAGACGAGCTTCATAAAATACTTTAAGTTTGTGGAATTTGACGAAGAGGTGGACCTTGCGTCCGTCAAAGCAATAGAACGGGAATTTGAACTATTGAACAGTGCATATTTTTCAGGAAGATCTTTTAAGGAAGTCACCTTAAGATTCCGTAAACTTGGTAAGCATAAGGCAAGCGGTCTTTATTATCCGACACTGCATACGCTCTGTGTTGATATCCGCTGTCCCTCATCATTTATCCATGAGTATTTCCACATGATCGATGATCAGCTGGGGGATTTATCCCTTGAGGTTACTTTTAACCAGCTTGTCATCCTGTATAAGGAAGCATTTTTACAGCAAATGGATGTGCTAGATGAAAATGTTAAAAATACACTAAACGGGAAAAGCAAATATAATCTTGCATACTTTTTCCGCCGGGCGGAAATTTTCGCAAGATGCGGAGAAATTTATTTTACACGGATTATAAAAGTGGAAAGTTCCCTGATAAAGCCGGACCTTACATATGCATATCCAGAATCTGAGGAACTGGACAAGAAAATTAAAGATTACTATGAATTGCTTCTGACAGAACGGATGCCCGGATATTGCCTGTCAGCGGCTCAACAAAAGGAGGTTTAAGATGCCGAAAGAAATATTTGTTGCAAATATCTCGGATTATTTTACAAAAACATTGGAAGCAACTTTTCTGCTCCGCGAAATCGAAGAAAAGGAACCGGCAGAAAGCAGAAAAAAATACTACAATATAATGCTGCAGGATTCCTCCGGTATCGTATGGGGTACGATCTGGGAAGAACTTATGATTGACAGCCACAAAGATTTAAAGGGAAAAGTCGTATCTATCAAAGCTCTCGTTACAAAAGACGCACAAGGCGCTTTCCGGCTTATCGTACGTAAAATGGAAGCCGCAAAAAACTTTTTAATGGCAGATTATATCAATGGTCTGGCAGAAGAGGAGCGTAAACGGTTTATGGAAATCCTATGGAAATACATTCGTTCCATAAAAAATGACGGTTACAGATATCTGGTGACTTCCATTTATGAAAATATTCCAGACTTGGAACAGCTTCCTGCCACTTTAAAAAAACACCACAATTTCAGCGGTGGGTTTCTGGTTTATACTGCAAGCGTTACCTGCCTTGCAAATTATATGCTCCGCTCGTTGAGCTGCTATAATATAAACCCCTCATATAAAATTCCATACCATGCAGATCTGCTCACAGCCGGCGCACTTCTCCATGCCATCGGCACAGTAAAAAAATACACGCCAAGCCCGGATATGCATCGTATTCCGGAATCCATACCTTTAAGCCTGTATGAGCTTTCCATACAACAGATCCAGGATGCCGTCTGCAGGTATAAGGATGTGGAAATCGGGGAAGAAGAATTAAATCTTCTCCTTCACATGGTCGGCTGTGTCTACGAGAATGCAACGAGGAAACCGCTGTTGCGCGAATCTTTCATACTAACTGAAGCTGTCCGTCTGCATGAGCAGATTACATTTCTGGAATACTTCATCCATGAGAACCGTGATAAACCCGGTATGATATATGACAAAATATTAGGAAACTATCTCTATGTACCAAAGGAGGATATATGAACAAAACATTTATCGGTAATGACGATGCCTACCATCAGTTATCCGGCTATATTAGCTTAAAGAATCCGGGTCCGCTTATCCTGTATGGAAAAACAGGACTCGGAAAAAGAAGGGCGGCAGAAGCAGCAGCATGTGCAATCCTTGGGTGCTGTCAAAAAGACCTTGGACATAATGGCGATTTTTTTCTGCTGGACAGAAAAGAAAACCCTATCAAGGTAGAAGATATTCTTTCCTTGCTTGACAAAAGCAGCCTTGCCGCACTTGGTTCCTGTAAAGTATATCTGATCTGTCACGCTGAAAAAATGAATGTACAGGCTCAGAATAAGCTATTAAAATTGCTGGAGGACAAAAACCGGACAAATCTGGTGATTCTGCTCAGTGAACGCGATACACTTTTAGAAACCATTAAAAGCAGGTGCCTTACTATATCGTTCTTTCCTCTTGCTGTAGAAGAAATAAAAAGCTATCTCATTGAAAAGGGCGTTCCTGAGGAGGATACAGATCTTGCAGCGTTTATCTGCGGAAACTGTCCTTACCACTGGGCAGAGGTTTCAGAATATTTTTCCACACTGAAAGGTATCTGCCGGGAAATGCAGGCTATAACTCGGAGGGAAGAACTATTCCAGGTCTTCCGGCTGATCCAGGAAAAAGATTCTGACGAATTCTATTCCGTTCATGCGGCGCATTATCTGGAGGCACTCTCTATGCTCCAATATGTTTTTCTGTCTCCGCTTCTTGCTAAAACAGCACCCCGAAAGGACATGGCTCATAAGCATACCCTGGGGAATCTTGGCAATCTTTACTCGGTAGGTGAATTAACCCGGATATGTTCCGATATCGCAAAGCACCAAAGGCAATGGATTGCATCTTCATATACAAAAAATGATTTTTTTGACCTGGTCCGCAGTATGGTTCAGGTCTTCTCTTAATGTAAAAAAGGAGGACGCTTATGCTATATAACCTATACCGCCCGACAGATTTTTCTGAAGTAAAAGGGCAGGAGGATGTACTCGTCACAATGAAACGTCAATCACAGACGAGTAAATTTAGTCATGCATATCTGCTTGCAGGACACCGCGGGACGGGTAAAACAACAATTGCCCGCATTCTTTCCAGAGCTATCAACTGCGAAAATCCCTCAGAAAAAGGTCCTTGCAAAGTATGCCAAAGCTGCCTGGATGCAAAAAACAGTATGGACATCAAGGAGTTGGATGCTGCTACCAATAACGGCGTGGATCACATCAAAGAACTGACCGCACAGACAAAATACCGCCCGGTACAGTTAAAAAACAAGATTTTTATCATTGATGAAGTACATAACCTTTCAACTGCAGCTTTTGATGTATTATTAAAACCACTGGAAGAGCCGCCGTCTTATTGCACTTTTATCCTTTGCACAACAGAGTTGCATAAAATACCTGTCACGATTAGGAGCCGATGTGAAACTTATGCGTTTCATCCCATTTCCCCTGCGCCGATGAAAGAACGGCTTAAGGAAGTGCTGGCAGAACAGAATGCAACTTGCGCTGAAGACGCGCTTAATCTTATTGTGCGAAATGCAAACGGCGGTATGCGTGACGCTCTGGGAATACTGGAACAACTCTTGGCAGGCTCTGGGAATACCATTACCATCGAAGCTGCTAAAAAACAGCTTGGCGTACTAGACACGGATGCTATCATAAATACTTTAAAAGATATTATACGTCTGGATACGGCATCCTCTCTGTCATCTATGGAAATACTGCTTTCAGGCGGGAAATCGCCTTCCCTTATTACTGAAACAGCGCTCCGCGTGCTGACAGATATAATCACCATAAAGAGTACCAGAAGCAGGCAGTCTGTCATGCATAGTCAGGACTACATTGACGCCTTATGGGATATGGGACAGGAAATTTCGTTTAACAGGCTTTACTGGCTCTGTGAGCAGTTTTGTGATCTAAGGATGGCCATACGTCAAAGCGCCGATCCCGCACTTGATTTACGGCTCGCTTTCATCCGTTTAAGCCATCAGGAAATTATCAGCAGTGATTCTGTGAAACTTGCTGAAGAAATATCCATGTTGAAAAGAGAACTGTCGCAACTAAAGAATATGATGCGGCAAAATCCCAAAAACATGTCTCTGGAAGATACGCAGTCCCCAGTTATCTATACGGGAGAAAATAGTATTAAAGCTGCAGAAGAATCAGGCTTCTGCCAAAATCTGGATTTAGATACCCCGTTTGAAAACACGGCACATGAATCTGACCGAATGGCGCCAGATGAGGATACGGAACATTCAACAGCACACGAGATGGAAGGAGGGATGCATATAAACAGAGAGGAACCCGGAACTCCTTTTGTAGATTCTATCATGGAATCTACAGAAGAAGATATTTCCGCTTCCGATCTGTTTAACATACTCCGATAAACTCCTTCCGGTCTTATGGCGACCGCCACCTGCCCTAGACATGTACTTTAAACAGGCGTTTTCAATACACATGAAAAGCAGGCTGTTTGCATCTGCCATAGGCTGTTGTGATAAAACAGGTCCATACCGGTACGAGACCACTCTGTATCCGGTATTTTTAATATTAAGGGCATATATCAGTGTATACCCTGAGCTCTCTTTTATAGGGCTCTCTTATCAAGGCACTACCATATGCCAGTCGCTCTAACGGGGACAGCCTTTTTATGCAGTCTGTCCCCATTTTATCTAAACGGAGGTCTTTATATGAAACAATCAGCATTCGCACATCTCCATTCCCACACGGAGTATAGTCTTTTAGATGGCTCCAACCGTATACGGGATTACCTTGACCGTGTAAAAGAGCTTGGAATGGAAAGCGCAGCAATTACCGACCACGGCGTCATGTACGGCGTAGTGGACTTCTATAAATATGCCAAAGAGATCGGTATCCACCCCGTCATCGGATGTGAAGTATACGTTGCCCCGCAGGATATGGCGGATAAGTCTTCTTCAGAGCGCTATCATCATCTTGTGCTTTTGGCGGAAAGCAATACCGGTTATCAAAATCTGTGTCGCCTTGTGTCAGAAGGTTTTAAAACGGGGTTCTATTACCGCCCCAGAATTGATTTTGAGCTGATATGCACATACCATGAGGGAATAATTGCCCTAAGCGGCTGTCTTGCGGGGGAAATACCCAAGTTAATCACAACAGGGGACTATAAAGCCGCCTGCAGCATTGCTGCCAAATATCTGCGCGTATTCGGCGCAGAACATTATTACCTTGAGCTGCAGGATCATGGTATACCAGCGCAGAAGGAGGTAAACCGGCAACTCATCCTCATGGGAAAAGAGCTGGGCATCCCGCTGGTCGCAACCAATGATATCCATTATACCAAAAAGGAAGACGCCGCTGCACATGACGTCTTGTTATGCATACAGACTAAGAAACTGGTAGATGATAAAGATCGTCTACGGTACGAAGGCGGGCAGTATTACGTGAAGTCCCAAGAAGAAATGCAGGAACTTTTCCCGGAAGTGCCGGAAGCACTGGAAAATACCGGAAAAATAGCCCGGCGCTGCCAGGTGGAATTTCAATTTAATGATTATCACCTTCCATGTTTTACAGCACCGGAAGGGTTCAGTTCATGGGAATATCTGAACAGGCTGTGCGAAGAAGGGCTGAAAGAGAAATATCCTGCCCCGTATGATGCGCAGAAAAAACAGCTCGCCTATGAACTTGACATTATAAAAGATATGGGATTCATCGACTATTTTTTGATTGTATGGGATTTTATCCATTATGCCAAGGAAAACGGCATATCGGTAGGACCGGGGCGTGGTTCCGCCGCTGGAAGCATTGTATCATACTGTCTTGGCATCACTGAAATCGATCCGTTAAAATATGACTTACTGTTTGAGCGGTTCTTAAACCCCCAGAGAGTCACCATGCCGGATATTGACATTGATTTCTGCTATGAAAGACGCCATGAAGTGATTGATTACGTCATTGGAAAATACGGCAAAGACAATGTGGCACAGATTGTCACATTCGGGACACTTGCCGCAAAAGGTGTCATACGAGATGTTGGGCGTGCCCTTGGCATCAGTTTGTCCACCACTTCACGCATTACAAAATTGTTTCCCAATGATACAAAAACCACCATCGAAAGCACACTTTCTTCTTCCAGCGAACTGAAAACACTGTATGAAGAAGATGTCTCCATTCGTAGACTGCTCGACACTGCAAAGAAACTGGAAGGGTTACCGCGGCATACTTCTACGCATGCCGCCGGTGTCGTCATCTGCCCACAGCCAGTGACAGAATATGTTCCAGTCTGCCGTTCAAATGATGGCGGCATCTCTACACAGTATGTCATGACCACTCTAGAGGAACTTGGGCTGTTGAAAATGGATTTTCTGGGACTTCGCACCCTCACGGTTATCCAAAAAGCAGCAAAGGAAGCAACACAGAATTATGGAAAACCCGTATCCTTTGATTATAAGGACGACAAAGTTTTCCAATATATAGGAAGCGGCCAGACAGAAGGCATTTTTCAGTTAGAAAGTGATGGTATGAAAAACTTTATGAAGCAGCTGAAGCCAAAATGTCTGGAAGATCTGATCGCCGGTATATCTCTCTACAGACCAGGACCTATGGATTTTATCCCAAAGTATCTTGCCAACAGGAAGAATCCCGAACAGATTACCTACGAGATCCCGCAGCTTGAAGATATCCTTAAGCCGACATACGGCTGTATCATATATCAGGAACAGGTCATGCAGATTGTTCGCACGCTTGCAGGTTATAATTACGGCCGCGCAGATCTGGTTCGGAGAGCCATGTCTAAGAAAAAAACGTCTGTCATGGAAAAAGAGCGTCAATTTTTCCTTTATGGTGGTGAAGGCGTTCTGGGCTGTGAAAAAAACGGGATTTCCATTGAAGCTGCAAACCGTGTTTTCGACCAGATGATTGACTTTGCCAAATATGCTTTTAATAAGAGCCATGCGGCAACTTACGCAGTCGTTGCATTTCAGACTGCCTATTTAAAGTATCATTATCCTGCGGAATATCTCGCTTCACTTCTGACATCCTGCCGTAATAATAATGCAAAGACCGCAGAATATCTGCTTTTAAGTAGACAGTTGGATATTCCCATCCAAAAACCCGATATTGGAGAAGGTGGCATAGATTTTACAGTAAAAGATGGTGCCATCCTGTACGCTCTGGCATCCATTCGGGACGTTGGAGAAGGATGTGTGGCAGAAATTATAAGCGAGCGCGAAAAAACCCCATTTAGCAGCCTAAAGGACTTTCTTGCACGTATGCAACCAAGTGGCTGTCTCAACAAATCAGCCATTGAAGCGCTGATCAAAGCTGGTGCACTCGATAAAATGGGCTGTAGCAGAAAATGCCTCATGGAACATTACCCGGAAACATTAAACCAGCTTCAGTATGAAAAGAAAAATGGAATGCTCGGACAGTCTTCATTGCTTGCGTTGTTTTCCGAAGAGACCGTCCTGCCAGCGGAAGAAGAATATGCCGCATTACAGCTTCTCGCATACGAAAAAGAGGTCCTTGGGATTTATCTGAGTGGGCACCCTCTTGATGAATATTATGAACAATGGGTTACAACTATCACAGCCAGATCAGTAGACTTTTTATACCATGATGAGAACGCTGTTTTATCGGACGGAGAAGCGGTTATTGTGGGCGGTATGATACGCAACATTACAATGCGTACTACCCGTAAGAAAAAGCAAATGGCATGCCTGATACTGGAAGATCTAATTGGCTGTATAGAAATAGTTGTATTCCCTCAGCAGTTTGAAAAATATAGGTCTTTGTTACAAGAGGGAGCGTTGGTATTCTGTAAAGGGAAAGTAAAAAGCGAAGATGAAAAAGACGCGAACCTGCAACTGGATTCTGTTTCTTTATTTTCCAATGAAGATCAAAAACGAAGTGTCTGGTTACAGTTTGCAGATTTTACTGATTATCAGATCAAAGAAACTTCCCTTTCTTCTATAACGCATAAATATCCTGGAAAAGGAGGCTTATATTTTTATCTGAAAAATACGAAGCAGATAAAACAGGGGAAACGGGGTATCAACCTTGACAAAACCTGTTTAGATGAATTAATTGCTATCTGTAGTCAAGAAAATGTAAAAGTGAAGTAATCATCTTGAAAATTCCCAAAAGAGTTTTATATCTTTTGGGAATTTTTTTTATTGTTATTTTATGAAGCAGGATGTATAATCAGTATACTATCTGTTACAGATCTCATTTGGCTGAAATAAAGTAATCAAGTTGGAATGGGTGAGGCTGTGTCATATATTCAGTTATTCTAACATAATTTTATCAAAAATTATATCAGTAATTAAATCAGTAATTGGTAAACGGAAAGTGGGAAATTCCAGTAAAATAAGGCGTTTGAAGAATTTGGGGTGGGAGAGGCAGTAAAAAGAGTGGATGAAGTTGTAGAAAAAGGGGATGGATTACTAAAAAAATGGATGAATAGTTCTCTGCATTGGATGAAAAGGGATTTGATGTAAGAGAAAATATGCTAAATGAGGATGAAAATTTTTTGTTTGTGGAAAAATTTAAGAGAAGAAAAGGAATCAGTCATCAGATTTTAAGGTTAATTAAAAGAAAATAGCGGGAAAATCTGTGAAAATTCAGAATAAAACATAAAAAAAGGCACGACAAAAAAGCCTTTTCTTAGGATGCTTCTAAAATAAAAGACTTTCTGCGGATTATGGTTCTGGCAAGTGCGCCGATCTTCTCAATCGGGCGGTCTTTCAGGATGTATTTATTGTAGATCTGGTTAAGTGCCATATGTACCATGTGCAAGTTATATTGGAGCGCGAGAGAAGACAGATCCTCATAGTCGGAATGTGTGAGACACAGGCAAGGGTACTTAGAGGATGGGGTGATACCTATCATGGAAAGAATGGTATCAAAACGTTCTTTTTCCTCCGGCTGTTCAGTGCCGGGAGCGTCTTCCAGGATTGTATTGATATGCTCAACATGGTCAATTAGGCTCTCTTTGATATTCTCCATCATATTTTTACGCATATTTTTTTGTGCATACTTCTCTTTGATGGAGAAAGTGACATTTCTTTCGTCAAAGGAAAGGTCAAATATTGTATCACTCTGTTCCAGCGCTTTCTGGATAACATTTCTTTTGCAGTAAGACGGCAGGAATCCGCGCAGCCGCTGGTATTGTGAAACGACAGAAGATACCATATTGCTCTGTACATCAGAATAGGAGGCATTGTCAACTTCTAAAATGCCTTTTATGTTCAGTCTTAAAGTATTCAGATTTCCAATACCGCACAAATCAAACAGCATGCTGTCAGACATAGTAATATAACCACGACCGCCTTCGGCTGCAGTTTTATGATAATTTTTATATTCTGGCAATAGTATGTTGATGTATCGGTCATGGATACCAGAATGGCTGAAATAGCAGTAACCATAATCCCGAAGAGCATCGTTGCAGGCATTTATGGTTGCAGCTGTACAGCCGATTGTCCCGGCAAGGTCTTTTATGCAGATATCCTTAATAAAGCCGTGTCCATCCGGTTGAAGAAAATGGTATAATAAAAACAGCTTGATGGCATTGCTTTTTAGTGTTGGCTGATACCCGTATCGGTTTTTTTCATTGATGTAACGTTTTTGGATGATATAAGAAGGCTCCCATACAGAATGAGGGCATTCATGACAAGAGCAGTGGATCTGTTCAGCTTCCTTGTCCATTCCAAGCAGCTTCAACTCTTCTTTTTTCTGATAGTTGCTGCAAGTGAAGCAGTTAGACTTGCTTTCATTTAACAGATCAGAACCCTTGGAATAAACTTCAACGTAATTTTTCTGCAAGCCAATAGCTTTTGTAAGAACACCTTTCCCGATACGGGCAAAGCGGTTCAATTCCATAGTAAGAGACCTCCTTTCTTCATTTTCGATATATCTAGTAGTCATATTTAAAGCAGACACATGATATAGTATTATGAGGATAATTATAAGCATTAATTTTTTAATTGTAAATGCTTATAAAACGGCGAAAAAATTGGTATCGTTTTGCTTAAATAGTATAATTTTACAGTTTTTTGATGCTTTCAAAAACGGCGAGAAATATGGTAGTATTTTTTTGAAACTCCCTTATTTCAAAGATTTTTAAATGTATTATTAGTTTGTAAAAAATTTTTTTGTAAAATGTAGGCGAGAAAAATGGTATCAAAAAGCATGATTTTGAACGCCAGACTGTAAAATTATTAAAAAGGCGAGAAAAATGGTATCAAAAGCTTTGTTTTTATGCGAAAATGGCTGATGAAAAAATTTGAAAAAAGTGCAGGCTGAAAATGATACCATAAAAAGGGCGAGAAAAATGGTATCATTTTTAAAGTTATTCATTTTAGGCGAGAAAAAGGGGTGTAAAATAGAAAAATGGCGAAGAAAATGGTATCATTTTATTAGTTTACATTGAAAACTGTGGAAATTCGTAAGGTATGGCTACTTTTGTTATGGGAAAAGACAATGAAAAGAGGATAAACGGCGAAGAAAATGGTATCATTTTTAACGAATCGATATAAAATACAATGAAATAGTAAAAGTGGCGAAGAAAATGGTATCATTTTTGCATATATTAGATGAAAAAATGAATCTGAGAATAAAATGGTTAAAACGGCGAAGAAAATGGGAGTATTTTTTACAAGGAAGAAAAAGAACTGAAATATAGAATGATAGCAAAAACACCATGCAGTGTTTTAAGCCGCATGGTGTTAAAATTTATGACAGATTCAATGTAGTCTGAACAATCTGTGGTTCTGATTTATGGGGGAGTTCTGTTGTATCCGAAAGTTCTCCGATCTGTTCAGTATCCCCTGTGCTTATTAAATCGGCCCGTTCGTCATCGCTTAAAGTGTAGTAGTACAGATGAAATAACCCTTGACCTTTGTCATAACGGAAATCCGCAAGAGCGATTTTCTTTTCTACAAATTCATGTAAGGTTTCCGTAATCAGCAGGATATTGTCCGCTTTTTTCTTTTTTTTGAACAGAATGATTCTCTGGAAATAGGAGTAATCATATGTTTTGTACAAATATCCATGCTCATCCGGAATGGAGGAAGTAGAAAGCGCAATGCGTTCTTTCTGCAGGTTATGATAAAGTAGTTTACTTAGCTCCAGCTCCAAAGAATTATAGTTGCTGGAAGTTACGGAGATCATTTTTTTCTTGGTAATGGACTCAAACAGGGCATTACCAAACGTTACTGAAACAAATTCTTTTCCGTCCCTGGAAATGGTTCTGACATTATCCAGAAACGAGAAAGTATAAATAGGCTCGTTTGGATTGTCCTTTTCGTAAATCTGGAATGCTGTGCGTGCCATGTTATGAAGACGCATTTTTATATCATCGTAGAGCCGTTTGTTTGGCCGATTGTTGATTGCTTTTGCAATGGTGCCGACTTCTAGTATAATTTGTTTGCTTTCATAAAAGTCGAGATTAATATGGTTAATCAGCGTCATAAGGATTTGGTTATCCTTGGGATCAAATACTTTGAGTTTATTTATATTCGGAGTTTCATTTGGATCATAGCCGACAAGCATTTGGAAAGTCGTGTCGTCTTTGTCAAAATGTACCAGGTCTGCCACATAGGAATCCAGAGACTCCTTAAAGGGGACAGAGAATTTAGCCGGAGCAAAGAATGGTTTATCCAAAAGGATATCGGGCTTTTTGGAAAAATAGTTTTCTATGTTCCCATCGTAGGAATCTAAAATAATTTCAATCAGGTTGATGATCAGATCATTTCTAAAGCCAGTCTTTACCTGCAGCTTTGTCTTATTGTAAAGAAGCGGATAGTCAATCAGAAGGCTTTTATCATTTTGTTGCCATTCATCCAATCGTTTTTGATAATTTCGGATTACGGTTTCTAAGTCTGGCGCATCATATAGTTTTAAAAAAACACTTCCCATGAGCTGATCGTGGTCACGCCAGATCACATAATAGGGGTTTTTCTTGTCAGAAAGAGGGTATTTTTCGTTTAGGTCCTCATAATTGCTGATCCAGCGTTTCCTTTTTTGGCGGCGCATTTTGACCTGTGTATTATAAACGGAATTGATTTCTGTTTTTTGCGTTTCATTTTTGATGTACTCCCATAAGGTGTCGGAAACAAACCCGTTTAAGTCTGCATATTCCTCAAAATATTTCAAATGTTCTATTGAAAAAAACTCCACCAAGCGGTCTTCTAAATGGTCGCACAAGGAAGTGATCAGCTGCTGAGGGTAAGTTGGCATGTTGGAACCTCCGATATTGTAAATTTCAATATATTATACTACTTTTCAGGACAAATAGCAAAAAATTAGTCGGAGGTATATATGACCGAATTTTTAGAAAGCTATACAGTAAGTTTGAGTTGAAAAAGCGTCCTAGGGTGTTTGGGTGCTCAATTTATCAAACAAGGTTGTAGATGTGTTTGATATGATATGTATACGCTCTTTTTTGAGTAGTGCATATTTCCGCTGATTTGTTTCATAATTACGTTCTCCTGGTAAAGGCGGAACAGCAGAGAAAATCGCATTTTGCATCTCCATTTGAAGTCGTATGGATTATGAAAACATAACTGTCAGTAACAATGTGGCTGGCAATCAGATAATCTGCCTTAATGTTAGTGATAAAAGGATACATTTGCGGCATGAAAGAATAAAGATTAAAATCGTTATCCAATGAGTTCTTCAAGCAAATCAGCGCTTCTAATCGCGGCTTAACCATTTCTTCGTATTGTGCTGCTCTTTGAATTTGTTTGAAAGATATTTTCCCCTCAAGGATTCGGTTAACAACTTTAGCGGAGGTATAGTTAGGAAGGGAGATATCCTTTAAATATTGAAAACCAGCCAAATGTGGATAGTCTTCATATGAAAATGTGAGATTGATTGGATACAAAGCTTTTTTGTAGCCATATACAAGCTGGTATCGGTATTCGGTTAGTTTTTTCCATGCAAAAGCTGATTGTTGTAAAGTATCCATGTAAAGTCACCTTTAGTAAAAATAAAGAGCCCTGCAAGAGCAAGGCCCTATATAAGCGTTTTCTTTCAGTCCCGAAGAACCTATTCGGTTTGAGGTTGTCGCATAACCCAAGGTCTGGCTCCACAATCGGCTGCATACCGACACAGTCAATTGCTTCATCACCAACGATAGCTGATCTTGTCGCTATCCTCTATAAATATTGTAACACATAATAGGTTCAAGTCAATAGCTTGAATACTATTTGATATTTGAGGACGCATTGGTATGCGTATCTAGTATATTAGATGAATCTATCTGAAAAAAAGTCAATAAAAATATGGAAATCGAAAAGGATTGGGTAAACTTAAAAAAAGAAGGGATTGCAAGGCGTCAGGATTGGTGATAAACTATATAAAACTATTTTTATTTTTCAGCTCAGTCTTTTGGACAGGGTGTATGGTATAATTCCTGGAAACAGGTATTGTTAGGGAAATAAGGGTAGTCAGCCTTCGCAAGAGGGCTTTTTTTAATGCCATTTTTGGCAAAATAAAAGGAGGGAAAAATGAACAGTATCAAAAAACAATCAGGATTTTCACGAACAAAGTACAATGATGCAAAGATGGGAGCCTATTATACGGATGTGGGGCATTGTAGATCCATCGGCAGGTTTCTCCAGTTTCCAGAGGATGAAGAGGTATGCTGCCTTGAACCCTCCATTGGAGATGCGAAAGCTATTCTTGCGGTAACAGGTAAGGATAAAGAGGAAAAACGGGATATTAAGATATTTGGCGTGGAAATTAATGAGGAAACTTATGAGGATGTCAATCGGAATAAAGAGATCCACATCTGTCTGAGAGCAGATTTCTTAAATGACGTTATCATAAGCCACGCTTCGTTTTCTTTTATGTTTATGAATCCGCCTTATGGAACGCAGGAGGATGGCCAACGGTATGAATTAGCCTTTTTAAAGAAAGCAGTGCCATATCTTTCAAAGGGAGCAGTTGCAGTGGTAGTGGTTGCAAGGTATATGGCGGAGCAGACGGCATTTCTTTCGGCTTGGTGTGATGAGTTTGTAACGGAGTTTGTGTATCGGTTCCGTGAAAAGGAGTATGAGAAGTTCCAACAGGTGGTGTTGATTGGCCGGAAGAAAGAAAAAAATGAATGTTCCAAGGAGGAAAAGCAGCGTCTGCGAGATATGCTTTCGGAGGAAGAAAAAATACCGGTGTTGCCGGAGGATTATTCCGGAGAACGTATCATTGTGCCAAAATCCCATGAAATAAACATCAGTGAGTTTATGACACGGATTTTTCATGCTGAGGAAGCGGCTAAATTCTTAATAGGTAGCCCACTTCAAGAAATGGCGCAGGAAAAGGTAAGAACTTCCCCGTATATCATCAATAACCTCGGACGGCCGCCGATTATACCATCAGAGGGACAAATGTATCTGCTGGCAGTATCCGGGGCAGGACAGGGACTGGTTGGAAATGAGGAAAATGGGGATCTGCATCTGCAGCGTGGTGTGTCAAAGATTGCTACGCGTAGCGAATACATGCAGGATGAAAATGGAGACATGAAGGAGGTGGTCATAAGCTTTCCGAGGATAAGTTTTAATTTGATTGAATCGGATGGGACAATACAGGCATTGCAGTAAGGCGTTTCCGGGCAGGAAGCGTTTTTTTATGCCTAAAACAGGATGAAAATTTTTATAAAAGGAGGATGAAGAGATATGCGTGTCTCAGCAAATGGAGCATTTGCGTATGTGGATTATGTTATTGCGCTTTCATGGGGATATAGGAAAGAAGCACTGATATATTCCTGCTTTGAACGCAGTGAGATTACATTGCGGGGCTTCACGGCGAACATTAGTCTGGGAGCAACTATGCTGTATCTGGAAAATGGTAATAAAGATATGGTGATGTTTCCGGAGGCAGAGGTGGAAAGCTACCATACAAAAATGCTGCGGGGAAAGGAACCGGTGAACCATTCCCTGAGTATTTCCAGAAAAATCAATGAAAAATATATTTTGACAGAAGAAAAAAATAAGCATACAGACATTTATAATTGGCTGATGTCAAACTTTGATTATCCATTGTTGCCGGAGTGGATTCCTTATTTCATGGAGGCAGGAGCGGAACAGATAAGACCTGTTGAATTGGAAGTATATGGAAGGAAACCTGATTGGGCAGGAAGACTCGTGGTCTTTGACATGTCTGTGACGGAGAGTGGATTGCGGAAGATGGTGTCTGATGGGTTAAAGGACGGTAAGATACAGATCGCATCGCAATCGCAGAAACCGCTTACGTTTGATAACATGGATGATTACTTCTTGAAATACGGAAATTCCCTTATTGAGAACCTTGAGAAAAAGCTGAATCCTCTGGTGGACCTAAAAGAAACTGTGGATGAGATTGCCTTTCTGGAAAAACGGTTTTACCCGCAGCAGTCTGCAATTGTAAACGGGCTGATTGCATGCATGGAGAAGGGTTCATATGCTTTTTTGAATGAAGATATGGGATGCGGCAAGACGCTTCAAGGCATGGGTGTGCCGGAAGGATTCTTTGTACGGATGGTCATGAAGCGGACCGGAAAAGAAGTGGGAGATATTTATCTTAATGCTTCGGCCGTGAAATACCGGAATATTGTCATGTGTCCCTCTCACCTGGTGAAAAAATGGGAAGAAGCAATTAAAGCAGATATCCCGTATGCAAAGGTGGTGATTATACGAGGACTGAAAGAACTGTGCAGGCTGAGAAAACAGGGAAAAGAGAGAACCTGTAAGGAATTTTATATTATGAGCAAGGAGACAGGGAAACTCTCTTATACATATATGCCGTTGCCGACACAGGTAAAGAAAAAGAAGGTGACAATGGTTGTCTGCAGGGATTGTGAGACACCAAGACCAGCTACTTTTCCGGAAAAGTGTACTTGCGGGTGTACCGAATGGAAGATACATGATTGCAATTTTTCTGCCAAGGGCATGATCTGTCCGGAATGCGGAAATCTTTTATATGGTGCAGATGTGAGAAACTGTTCTGATCGTGAAAAACAGCCGTTAAAGCCCGCCGATTTCGCAGTTCAGACAAAGGCAAACCGTACATGCAGGCATTGTGGGATTCCTTTATGGCAGCCCGCTTGTGAACCGGTTAATCGAACGCTTTTATTCAAACCGATCCGTATCCATAAAAAAGGATGGGTTAAGGTGACTCATTGGGCAAACAAGGCTAAGAAGCATAAAAAGACCGTATGGGTGCATGAGCGATGGAAAGATGAATACTTTCTGGAAAATGGACTGTTAGAGGAAGAAATCACTTATCCAAAAGTAACGGGCGCACGGAAATTTGCGCCTTCCAGATATATCAAAAAATACCTAAAAGGTTATTTTGATTTCGCAATTTTTGATGAGGCGCATGAGTATAAAGGTGGAGGAAGCGCACAGGGGCTGGCAATGCATGATTTAATTAAAGCAAGTCGATGGCAGCTTGCGCTTACCGGCACTATTGCAGGCGGATACGCCAATCATTTCTTCTATCTGCTGTACCGGCTAGATCCTGCACGAATGAAAGCAATGGGATATTCCTATGGTGCGGAAGGTGAGAGGAAGTTTGTAGAACGTTATGGGACGGTTGCTACGGAATATGAGATAGCGAAAGAGCCGGGCGGTGGGTATAATACGATGAGCCGCGGGAAGCAAATTGGTTCACCGAAATGCAGACCGGGTATTTCGCCAGATATTTTCACGCATTTTCTTCTTGATCGTGCTGTTTTTTTGAATCTCAGTGATATGAGTTCTTACCTGCCACCATTAAAAGAGAGCGTGGAGTATATTTCTTTAGAAAAGGAAATTGCGGAGGCATATGATAATGTCCGTTTGGCGATGAAAAGGGCCATGAAGAATAAGGATCTGGGAAAATCTATCTTAGGAACATATCTGCAGTTCTCTTTATCTTATACGGATAAGCCGTATGGAAGAAGTGAAATATTATCTCCGGTTGACGGAGATGTGGTGGCGGAGGTGCCGGATTTATCATATCTGGTGAAAGACGGAAAGCTGTTGAATAAAGAAAAGAGGCTCTGCGAACTGGTTACGCAGGAGCTGTCAGAAAACAGAAATGTGGTCGTATATTGCGAATACACAGGAAAAGGTGAGGCAAATGTCACGTACCGTTTAAAAGAAATCCTGCAGAAGAACTGTAAACTGTCAGATAAAGAGGTGGAAATTTTAGAAAGCTGGCATCCGGTAGCGGAGGAAAGGGAAGAATGGATGCATGAACGAGCCGCTCAGGGAGTGAAAGTTTTTATCACAAACCCGAAATGTGTAAAAACAGGACTGGACTTTCTGTTCTATTATAGAAATGTTATGTATAATTTCCCCACCATTATTTTTTATCAGTACAGTTATGATTTGTTTACTATGTGGCAAGCAAGCAGGCGGCATTACCGTTTGAACCAGATTTTGGAGTGCCGGACATTTTATCTTTTATCATCCCATACGATTCAGGTGGATGCATTGGAAATGGTGGCCAGTAAGCAAGTTGCGACAAGCGCTATCCAAGGGCATTTCTCGTCAGAGGGATTATGCGCTATGGCGCAGGGTGTTGATCCGCGTATCAAGCTGGCGCAGGCAGCTGCGGAAAAGAGTCCGGAGCAGATTAAGGGCTTGAAAAGCATGTTTGATGTCCTTAACCAGTGGCACGCTGGAAGCGGAAAAAAGCAGGTATACAAGGGAATGGCAACTTTTTATGAATTAACAGGCGTTGATTTGAAAAAAGAGCTGGGACGCAATGGAGGGATGATTGCGGATAATGGCGAAAATGTAGATTTCTTTGGCATGTTTGGGATAGGAGTTCCAGAAAAGAAAGAAAAAGTATTATCGGAAATCTCGGAAACAAAAGAAACGGAAGCCTTTTCAGTGGAAGGAGAAGGGACGGAGGTCAGCAGGGAGACTGCAGAGGATACGGGTTCTCTTTTTGGTTTTTATGTTGATCTGGAGTTTTCGGGACATTTCCAGAAACCAGCTAAGAAATCACAAAAACAGCATAAAGGCATGAAACAGTTAATTAACTTTTAATGCAGCAAAATAATGTGAACCAGGCGGAAATACCGTCTTAATATTCAAAACAGGAGGACATAGTATGAAAATTACAGTAGACAGCAAGGAGTTTGCGGGGTGCATGGGGAAAATCCTGCCGGCAGTCAGTGTCACCAAAGAAAAAAAGGAAACCGTAGAAAGTGCGATTCAACTTATGGTGACGAAAGAGAAGAAGGTTGCAGAGGGATATGTGGGTCTTGCAGTTGCCTATGATGGCAAAAAACAGCTTTTGAGCATGTTTCTTGCAAATGAACTGGAGATGGAGGAGCAGAAGAAAGATATTTTTGTCAGTGGAAAGCGGCTGTGTGACATCAGTGCAGCAATGAACAATGGAAAAGATGTTCCCATGACGCTTACTGTTGATAAATATTGTCTGATCCAAAAGGGCGGCAGTGAAGTCCAGATTCCGTTAGGGGAGGAGCCAGTGATCATATTTCCTTCAAACGATTGGTATTTGCGGACATCTGTGGATACGAAAGAATTGACAGATTTGTTTGCAAGGGGTGCAAGGTTTTATAAGCCGGGAGATGAGGGCAGTGTGGGAAATGTCTGCATCTGTTTTGACATGGAGAAAAACAAATTGCAGGTAAGCAGTACAGACACTTTCAAGCTGGCATTTTACGGCATGGATGTGGAATACGAAACGAGCGAACTTTTGAAAAAGATGGATGAAGAAGGGGCGGAACCCTCAGCCACTTTGGATAAGGACGGCGAACTTTTAAAGATGGAGGTTGACGGGGAAGAGTTAAAAGTGCTGGCAAAGTTCCTGACTGGAAAAAATACGGAGGTATGTGTTTATGAGAAATATTTGTATTTTAAAAGCGGAACGGATATCGCGCTTTTCATGGCAAAAGATGTGAGCGAGAAGAAGTATGCCTTAAAAGGCGTGGTAAATATGGCAAAAACCCATAGCCGCCGAGGAGTGATTCATTTGGCGCCAAAAGATGTTTTGGATGCTTTGACGATCTTTGATGTTGCCAATCAGGGAGAAGATCCGTTTGTATATATCGTGAAAGATGAAAGCGGCGCTCTTTGCTTGAGTACGAAAGGAAAAATCTCTAAGACGCTAGTTGCTTGTGAAATAAAAGGTGATTTTAAGGAAATGGTACTCAATTCTAAATTTCTCAGGCAGGTTGCCTTAAATTATGAGAAAGAGGAGAATATGACTGTTTTTACTGGCGCTTCAGATGAATCAGTCATCATTACAGATAGGGATGACTCGGATGATTTCAACATTATCAGTCGGATTTCCGTAGAATAAATATTTTAAGCGGGGCAGCGGATGCTGCCCCATTATTTTTTTGCAGTATTGGCACATTGTATTAAAAATACCGTTTTTTCCATAAAATTACTTTTTTAGGGGAAAAACAACCTAAAAAAGTAGAAAATAACTGTATTACAAAATGTAGTATTTCATAAGAAAGCAGTGTAGCGAGATTTAGATTCATGAATCTTGACGATTTAGTTTCTTTTGATATGATATGTTACAGGATAAACACATGTGATTTTTCTGGCAAAATAATGAAAAGGAGGCTACACACATGCATGACTTGCTGTGTAGAGCCGATATCCTTTTTCTGAATGCGCGGGCGAACATGCTTGGCATCCTGCTGACAAATGAGTGGGATTTCCTGACAGAAGATCCGGGTGAGAATGGGGTGTTCTCCACCTTGATTGACAAGGTACAGGACATTGGCGCAAGCGGGTATCAGCTGCTAATGACGATGGGTGTCATTGGTTTGGTGTTTTCTATTATCTTTACTGCACTTTCTTTGCTGATGACATCAAATGCGCAGAAGAAGGAGGAGAAGAAATCACATGCTTTGATTATATGCGTATCAGGGATCGTAATTTTCAGTGCATTTAGTATAGTTGGTTTTTTCAAGTCTATCGGTTCTGGATTATAAATAAAGTCATATAGCGGGTGGAGTCGCAAGGCTCCACTCTATTTTTGTGTAGATATCCGCAAAGGAGATTTTAACATGGCAGCTACAGGAGTATTCCGCGTACCGCGGGAGTTTAAAGATGAAGATAAGTGGTTTCGGTATTTCAATAAAAAACAGGCGCTTGTGCTTGTGCTTACTTTACTGGCAGATTATCGAATGCTTGTGGCGGCTTCTGAACATGGGCTGGTGTTACCGGCGCTTGTGGTAGCAGTTTTGCTGACACTTGTGACAGCCGGTGTCGTCATGGTACAGCTTCCGGTTGATGTGATGTTTCTTACAGGGGGAGGCATAACCTTGGATCAGTGGCTGTTTCGGGTTATATTGCGCAAATGCAAAAGAGTCATTTATACAAAATATTCCTGTGAAAGGGAGGAAATGGATTGAAAGAGAAGCGCAAACATAGAAAAATAAATTTTCTAATATTACTGTATTGCAGCAGTATCTTGACAGCCTGCGGGAATGAGGAGAACGGCAGTATTTATAATTTTTCGGGTGCAGAACCCAAAGAGATTGATCCGTGGGTATATCTTCAGGATACGACACTATCTTCCAGTGCGCAGATTAGGAGTTTTGCTTCTTCGGCAGGCAGCCTTGGCATTACTATTGGCGTTATGGGTATTGTGTTTTCTATCTTTTACATGGCATTGCGGCTTCTGGTTTCGGGAAGTGTCAAGACAAGGAGCGAGGTCAAAGAAGAAGCACTGATGAAAGGTTTGATTGCAATTATGATTTTCAGTATTCCGTTGTGGCTTGGTATCTGCAAGCTGCTTGGCGATGCATTGGTGTAGGGAGGTAAAATATGCAGACGATTGATACGGTAGTTCGTTCTGTACGAATTATTGCGGTAATGATATTTGTTATTCTTGCGGCTTTTGGTGCTGTTGGATTTTATTTTTTCCGGATACATAAGAGCCGGATTAAGGAAAAAGCCATTGATTACAGTAGCTTTAAGAGATTAGATGCGCTGGAATATGTCAAGTTTGATGATGTTTCAGAAATGATGGTAGTCGCGGACGGCGGCAAACGTTTTATTGGCGGTATTTTGTGCGGCGGATGCGAATTTAGAGACGCGGAAGATGAGGAACAGCTTCAGGTAATACGGGGATATTTGTCATTCATTAATGTGCTGGATAACCAGTGTGTTCAGTTCTGGCAGATGGCGAGGGATGTTAATCTGGATAAGATGGTGCAGGATTATAGGGAGCAGGCAAAACGGATACAGGAGAAGCGTTATCTCATGGCCCTGGATTATGAGGAATTGAAACAGGAGTCGGAGAGAATCCCGGAAACCGAAAGTGAAAAATATGAACAATATTACCAGCAATTGAGGCAGTTGCAGCGGGAAATCACTTCGATTGGGTATCAGTCAGAACAGCTGCAAGTGCAAGTACAATATTTGGAGTCGATCAGCGGGGAGAAAGCAGATCCGCATCTGGATCAGATGTACCTGTTTGACTGGACATATAATTCTTTTGATTTTACGCAGGAGCTTACGCCTGCGGAAATTTATGCAAAAGCGGAGAGACAGCTGCAGAACAAAGCGTCAGCTTATATTTCCGCATTGCGTAATGCCGGTGTCAAGGCAAGGGCATTGTCAGGAGTAGAGATTCTGGAGCAGATGAGGAGGTATACCCATCCTGTCAGCGCGGCAAAATACCGTGTCGAGGATATTTTGCAATCGGCTTATGACAGTATAGCGGTTACCAGTAGTTCCCTGCGGGAGATGGAAGAAAAAGCAGATGAAAACATGCTGCGGCAGATGGCTGCGGAATTTGAAATGATGGAGCAGGAAGGGGAAGCCGTATGAGTGGAAGAATGATACTGATAGTAATCGTTTGTCTGGCGGGAATTGTGTTATTGTCCGTCATGGCGGCGGTTTTAATAAGTAAATTTATCAAAAAGAGGCAGAAAAAGAAAGAAGATGGAAAAGATCTGCTTTACCGGCGGGTGTCTGCAGCAAGGGAAATTGTGGCACCGGACGGGATCGATCCGAATCCACTTTCTTATTTTGTCTTAAATGACGCAGGACATGATATTTATATCCGTTGCTTTACGATAGACGCACTTCCGAAGAGGACAGCTTTTGCGGTTACATTTCCGGCGTTATTCAATTACAGACGGATGGGCGTCAGCATATTTATTGAACCACTTCCGGAAAGTAGGGCGGCGCATATGCTGGATACCACGATTGTCGAGATAGAAACGAACATCATAAGTGCAGAGAAGAATTACAACCGCAACATGATCCGTAAGCTGAATGGAAAACTGCGTGAAACTGAAGGGTGGGCAGAGCGTATCGAAACCGGGGAGAATAGCCTGTACCATGTGTATTTTCTGTTTGTGCTGCAGGCGTCATCTTTGGATGAACTGAATTATGAATCGGATTCTTTCCGTAATCTGGCGAAGGAAAAGCAGATTACCATAAGTTCCTGCTACGGAGTGCAGCCGGAGGCGTTTTTGTCAGGAATGCCGTTAAACAAAAGGTTTCATGCCGGCGTAGGACCGATAAAGACGGCAGGATTAAAACGGCACACGATGGATAAATTGAGCGTTTCCAGTATTTTCAACCACACCCAGACGGATTTCATCCATGAAAACGGAGTTATACTCGGAAGAAATATGTCCAGCTGGAAACCGGTTGCCTATGACTGCTATGACACCAGCCATAACGGATACAATGTCGTGTTCTGCGGTATGACCGGAACGGGGAAATCTGCTACCATGAAGATTCTCGCGTCACGTTATATTTCCAAGAACGGGTATCGCTTCGTGGCGATTGACAGCCAGGCGAGGGGAAACCGTGGAGAATACTCCATGATGGCGGATGTTCAGTGTGGCATTAACTATCAGATCAAAGTTGGAAGCCATGTTATCTTAAATCCATTTGAAGTACGGGAAGAAGAGGAGTGGTCGGAGATTGATGGGGATTACATGGTGCTGAAGTTAAAGGATAAGGTGGAGGATGCAAAAGGTAACTTGATGATTATGGTGCAGGGGAACAAGGGAATGGCCGATTTTGAACTGGCTACTTATCTGGAACGCATCATAACGGACATTGTGGCCCAGCTGTATGACGAGTGTGGGATTGTGGACGGACAGGTTGACAGTTTGTTTGAAGAAGAAACAGAATTTGGCCAGATTCTTGTTGCCGGCGGGCGGCGTAGGAAAAGCCTGCCGACTATATCTGATTTTTATAGAAAGGCACTTATAAGCGAAAAGAAAAATAAAATACCGGAGCATAAGCGTGCCTACCGGATTCTTCTTGACAGTTTAAAGGAACGTGTAAGGGAGTTGTACTATTGCCCGGACTGCCTGCAATTTTATGCCAAAGAGGAGTTTGAAGCAGGAACAAGGTGTTGCTGTAAAGAAAATGGAAGGAAACTTTTTAAGATACAGGGCGTGAAAAGCTATTTCGATGGACAGAGCAATGTAATCATTGATAGAGATGTAAAATTCACAAATATAGATTTATCACAGCTTCCGGACGAAGAAAGGTCTGTAGCGAGGCTGATTGCACTGAGTTTCGTAACAGAGCATTTTATTAAAAGAAATGCCGTAAATCCTAAGAAAACAGAGTATATGGGCGTTATCTGTGATGAGTTGCATGAAAACTTTAAATCGTTGCCAGCGGTACAGAAGTTGGATTATGTTTCCCGAACTTCCAGAAAGCGGCTGGTTTCCCTATGGACAGCAACACAGGCACTAAAGGATTACCAGAGAATGCCGGAAACGGAGGCGTTATTAAAGCAGGCGGCAACAAAGTTTGTTTTTAAACAGGACTTTCAAGACAGGGCGTGGATCAAGGAAGCACTGAATATTACAAACGGGCAGGCAGACCGCATACTGGAGCTTGGCGGAGATCCTTCTGACAAGAGTGAGGAAAGAAAGGGAGAAGTCTGTATTGTTGATAATGGAAAAGTCTGCTTTTGTAAGGTGGATTATCTGAAATCCGCAGAGGCGGTATTTGTGGAAACAGATGCTAGGGTATTAAAAGCTATGTATGGGAAGGAAGCGGGATGAGGGAGAGGAAAGTAAAAATCCTGATAGTTTTGATTGTTTTGCTGTCGATATTCTCTGTGCCGATTACAACATACGCTTCTGAGACGGATACCATTGAAAATGAAATAGATGAATCAAATAATAATCGTTTTGGAGGTACATCGCCTTGGCTTTCTGGTTCCCAGGATAATTCCATTTATGGGAATACCATTGATGCAGGGGAAGAAGATCAAGACATCTCGGCAGAAAAACCGGGGCGTGTGGAGAAATACATAGCAGAATTATTTCGGAATATCGGCAGTGCATTGATATCGGTGCTTCAGGACAATATTGGTGCCTCAATTGACACGATTGTATATGGGAGAGTCGGAAGTGGACAGCCAAACAAAGTCAACATTTATGCTTTTGAACTCCGAAAAGGTAATCCATACGGGGTTACGGCCTCGGTCTGCTATGCGCTGCTACGCGGCATGATGTTCATATTTTTAGGCATTTATTTTGTATTTCAACTTGCAAAAGCAGCATGGAGCGGGCAGACAGCGAAAAGCAGAGATGAAATAAAGAGTATTATTCCAACATTGATGGTTAAGTTCAGTGCATTGATTTTAATGCCTCATCTGCTTGACGTGGCGTTATATGTAAGAGATGTGCTTTTGTACGGCATCAAGGAAGTGACCGGGCAGATGATCACGGGAGGGGCAACGCTTTCCCTTTCCAAGGCATTTTTGTTAAATGCAGAGCGCAGCGGCACGGTCGTAGATGCGGTAATGTATCTGGGAACGGTAGTGCTTACCATATATTTCGTGTTTCTTTATGTTGCGGTTGCCATTGACATGTTGGTTTGCTTTGTCAGTTTTCCATTCATTTGTGTGCTTCACAGTAAAAAGAAAGATTTGGTGGGCGGCTGGATTATGACCGTATTTTCCAATCTGATGACGCCTGTGATAGATGCGGTGCTTTTATTAATTCCACTTCTGACGAGCCTGATGCTGTCGGATGTAGTAAAAGGCGTTTCCATCATCCAGCTTGTCATGTGTATGTTGATCATTCCGGCGCGGGTGCGATTTAAAGCACTTTTAGGCATCCAGAGCAATGAGCGGAATGGTTTTTTGGGAGCAATGGCAGTTATGACACTTGCCAGAGCCCTTGCGGGAAGAATCAAGCAGGGAGCCGGAAAAATTGCGGATGCAGTGTCGGATGCAAAGAAAAGCAGTATGCATGGTGATCTTGCCGAGGTTGACAGGGAAGAAGAGCAGGCGCTTCTTTCCGGGGACGGTAGCAGGAAAAATGGGAATTTAGCGCAGGATGTTGATAAAGGAATTCCAAACGGAGATAGCGGACATTCAGAAGGTGGGGAAAACAGAGGGCGCACCATGGAGAATACTCCGGCAGGAGGTATGGAAATACCTGCAGCAGGAGAGAGAGGTATTTCGGAAACCGCAGAGGAGGAAAATACGCACGGTGGAACGGATACAGGCACATTCCCGGCAATGGAGGGAGTACGGGAAGCAGTGCCGAGTAGTATTACAGCGGGTAGTGTTAATGAGGCAATCCGGGGAATCGACAGGCAAATGGAAAATTCCCAAAGCCGGTTAGATGGTCTGCGTATGGAGCGGGCAAAGTTAGTGCAAAAAGACAAGCGGCTCAGACGGCAGATGCTAGACTGCAAGCGGGGTAGTGATGAATACCGTAGTCTCGAAAGAGAACGTGCAGATATGGAGGAGCAGACAGCACAGATGGATAGCCAGATTGCAGTAGAAAGCGGGCGGCTGAACCATCTGAGGGGACAGGCAAAAGATCTTCACGCCGTGGCAGGAATAAGAAGCACGCCAACAGAGTTTACGGACCGCAGGGCTGATATTTTGCGTAAACGTGCCAATATTTCCAACTTTGAACAACCCGAATTCCAGGATGTATTGACAAATGAACAGATGCGGGATCTGTATAGGAAACGCGCGATTGCCAATACAGCCAAGGCTGTGACAGGCACGGCAGGGGCAGTTGCAGCAGGTATGACGGCAGGCTCGGCGGCTGTTTATCTTGGTGGTTCCGGAGCAGCGATGGCTACGGCAGGTGGTATGTATGCAGGAGGAGCTGTCGGAGAAGCTGCGGTTGATATATCAACGGAAATCGGAAGAAGTGCATCTCCGGCTATCCGGATGGCAGGGAGGAGTGCTTATCAAGCGGCAGATATGGCTGCTTCCGCCTATCTCATGCACAAAATCCGTCCGGCGGCAATGCAGGTTCCGATGGATTATATAGGGCAGGCTGCAGGGATTGTATCCGGGACGGTTGGTGAAGGGGAGGAATGGTATCAGGAGGATATGCTTAATGTGAATATAGGAACTGACCGTATAGCGATAGACGCAGGAAACGCGATTCAGGGGGTGATAACGTTCCAAGGAAGTCCTAAAAACAGTGCCGCTCTGCGTGCCATGCAGCGGGCTACGCTGCAGCTAGAGAGGGAAATAGCGGTTATGAAGGAAGAAGGAACAGTGGATGTAACGCAGGACCTGATCCGCAAAAAACGGATTGCAGTGCAGACAGAGGCGTTGTCGGCAGAGATATTAAGGCGGATGGAGCAGAAATCTGGATATGAGAAAGGAACGCAGGCATATAAGGAGGCACAGGCTCTAATAATGAAAAAAATATCAGATATTTTGGAAGAAAAAAATAAACCTCTGGTGTAGAAGGAGGCATTATGAGAAAATGTAGAATGTTACTATATTTGTTTTTGTTATGCTTTATATGCAGTGGTTGTGAGGGCAGTTACGGGTATTATGGAAGAGCGGATATTCCGCCTTTGGTAGAACAATGGAGGGAACATGTTGAATTTTATGCGGATATGTATGAAGTATCAGAATATGTGGATCTTCTGTTGGCGATCATTGCACAAGAATCTGGTGGAGATGCGGAGAAGGTTCCAGATATCATGCAATGCTCCGCCAGTGCAGGAAAAACCATAACAGAGCCGATTGCAAGTATCCGGCAGGGTGTGTATTACTTTAGTACACTTCTTGGGAGCGGGACAGATAAAGGGGTAGATTTGGATACCGTGATACAGTCTTATAATTTTGGGGGAGGATATCAGGATTATGTCTCGCAGGATCATCAGGGGCACCACTCTGAGAGAGCTGCCCGCGCCTTTTCAGCTAGGATGTGTGAACGATATGGTTATTCTGTTTATGGCGATGTGCTTTATGTGGAGCATGTCAGGTCTTTTTTGAGTAGTCTGGACAGTTCACTGGAAGCAGGAGACTATGCATCTATGCAGGCATGTATGCGGGAATATATGGGGGTGCCGTATCTATATGGCGGAAATGGAAAATATGGTATTGACTGTTCGGCACTTACTAGGAGAATATATAAGACAGTTGGCATTACGCTTCCAAGGACGGCACAGGAGCAGTATGATTCGGTTGTACATATAGCGGATCATGAAGCGGAGCAGGGAGATCTGGTATTCTTTCAAGGTACATATGAAAGTGGAAATTATATCACGCATGTGGGTATTTATGTAGGGGATGGTAGGATGTTCCATGCGAGCGCCGGGCAGGGGTATTGTTGCTATACATCGATTTATTCTGCTTATTATCAGAGTCATTTTGTAGGGTTTGGAAGGCCATAAAGGATTATCAATATAGAAATTTGTAGATGAAAGGAGAAATTAAAATGCGGCATTGGAAGATTATAGCGGTTGTTTGTTTCGCGGTTATGGCGGTAGCATTTGGGTGTCTGGTTCTTTATCCGAAGGGGGATCAGGGAAAGGGGGAAGATCCCGAAATTGCTGATATGGGCGTGGAAGAATCGAAATCTACTTCTGAAGCGGATCTGCAGGGGCATTTATCAGAGTGGCTGACTGGATTTGCAAGGATTATTTATGAGTATGACACAAGAGAGCGGAAATTTTATGTCGGCGCACAGGATTATATGACAGAACAGGCATTTAGGACATTTGCTCCCATGGAGGGGGAGGACGGAGATGCAGGTTCAGAGGCAGCCAGAGTGCAGTCCCGGTTATTAGAAACGAAGGATTATTACTCTTTTGTGGATGATTCCCATGCAGAAGTAGTTATGGAAAGCCATTTTACCCTGTCCGCCGGGGGGAATGGAAGCCTGACACAGTACCTAAAACTCGCCATAGAAAAAGAAGGTGATACATGGCTGATTACGGATTGCCATGTAATTGACACAATGGAACAGTAGAGAGGGCAGGCGATGAAAACAGTTAAAGTGATATGCGGTATAAATACTGTAAAACAGGAACAGCCGCTTTTGATAGAGATAGATGATATGCTTCGTTCGGAAGGTATGGAACTTTCGGTTGAGGAGCTGTCGAGCAAGGCAGAGGCAGAATATGCTGTTTACAGGGGAGTGGACAGCGAATTGTTCTTTGTGCCGGAAAGGTGTTTTTATCAAAACGCATATCAGGCAAGGGAACTGGCTGCTTTGCGAGATATAAGAAAGATAAGGATCGTGGTTTCAGTAGACAGAAGTCATTACGGGACAGCATATATGGCGGCGCTTTATGCCGCGGGTATTCTGGATGCAGTATTTGAAGATGAGGCGGACGCGCGTCACATTGTGCAACTGCTGCTTTGTGGTAGAAACCGCAGGGAATGCAGGGAATATTATGGTGTCCAGTCTATCCGCGATGCGGTTTCCACGTTGAGGATTATGGAGGAGGAGGTCGCGGATAGATACATCCGGTACATCAGTTCCGGGGTGGATGGCGAGGAAATGCTGTCACGTTACCGGGAGATTGAGAAAAAATTGAATTATATGGAGAACTGCTGTCTTGCAGAAAGACTTCCCGATAGTGTCTTGGAGGAAATCAAAGACGGTGCAGGACTGGATCAATATAGTCCGATTGAACAATACAGTGATAAAAGGGGAAGATTGCAGGCTATCTGGCGGCAGTAACGGGAGGAGTAATTATGAAAAAGGGTTTAGAAGAAGGGAATTACGTTACCGTCACAAAAGAAGAATTAAATAAGTTGTCAAATCATATCAAGACCTATAGCGTAGGATCGTATCCGTTGTATTATTTACAGCTTCACAGCAGTCTTAAAGTGCAGGATGTCTTGGATATGCGGATGATTGACATTTATATGTGCGAGGAAGGAACTGTCAGGGTTAGACCGCAGATCGTGTGGGATAATCAGGTCATCGAGCTGACGGACCATGGCAGGCGGGAACTTGCATGGTACGCAATGCAGCGGATTAAAGTCAGAAATGCTGGAGAGGAACAGGTGGAGCAGTTGGAAAAACATTATCTGTGTGTGAATAAGCAAGGAAGACCGCTTCAGAAACAGGTATACCGGAAAATGCTGGAGCGGGCAAGTAATGAGCTTGCTTTAAGCAGGGTTTATAATTCTGGTTATTTAAGGAGTTTGTATGGTTATATGGAGATTGTTCATGGTAAAAAGACCGTGGACGATATAGCGAGGGAATATCAGGTGGAGCGCTATTATCTGCTAAACAGAATGTTTAAGGGTGTAGAAATCCAATATGATGTCAAGCTGTTAGATGAAGTCGCTTATATTGGATAGAAAAGGAGCAAAATGTTCGGGATCAAGAAAAATAGTTGGAATATAGGGGAATTTTGTAAAGAATTGAGTAAAACCATGTGTGACAAGACTTATGGAATCCAGCTTGCAGATGAAGTGTTCCGTATATTTTGTGAGTGTTTTCAAGACGTGGCAGATTGTACTGTCTGTTACGGATACGATGATAGGGAAATTTTTTTCAGAAGCACGCTGCCGGAGGATGAAGCGGGATTTTATCAGAGAAATTTCATGGAACGTACAGACTATATCCGCGTGGAAGGAGATAAAGTGACACCGATATGGACCAAAAACGGCTCTCTTTGGGGAATGTGGGTTCTGGAGAACCATTCGAGTATTGATGGAAGCATGGAAGATTTGTATCAGGAAATGGTATCCGTGGTACAGGCAGTATTTTCTGCCTGTCTGTTTGCGGAGGCGTGGAAAAAAGAGCAGGCGAGGGATTGCGTCACAGGTCTTTATGGAAACTCTGCTTTTGAGGAAATGCTGAGGGATTCTATGGAGCAGAAGAAAGACGGATATTTAATTGTAGCAAAATGTCCTGTCCTGTACCGTAAACCGTATACAGCCGATGGGATGAACTGCTCGATTCAAATGCTTGCCGCAGTCTGTAAAGAAAGCGGGAGTCCTTATGTTTATCGAATCGGGGAGGATACTGTAGCACTTTTGTGTCTGGATGGACAGGAAAAGGCATATGCCATTGCACAGGGGATTGCTGATATAGGAGAAACAAGCCTTTATGTGGCTGAGCTTGCGGCAATAGAGTATGAAAAGGTTTATACCCTGATACAGCAAAACTTGGATCAGGCGGAAGCAGGGGAGACTTTCGGGCTACAGTATCATTATCCGAAGATTTCTATCTATAGAGATAATCTGGAAGGAGGCAGGAGTGGGAAAGAACTGTAAATGGCAGTATCAGCTGCTTATAATATTTGTTTTTATGGTGGCATGTATGTCGGCAGTGACGCTTACTGTACATGCGCAAGAGTCACAGGAGGAAAAAAATCCTATATATGACAGACTGAAAAACCGGATAGAGACAGCCTGGAATGATGGAATGAAAATGATAGAAGAAACAGATCCCATAGAAATCAGTGGAAATCTCATGGAGAGGCTGCTACGCGGGGTAGCGGCGGGACTTTATCGGAATCTGCGGAGTATCAAAGCAGGTTCCCTGCTTGCCGGTGGATTATCGTTCCTGCTAGGTGTCGTTCTTGTAATGCTGTCACGTAAAGACAAAAAAATACGAAAGATGGCAGTTGGGGTATGTATGTGTACGATCCCAGCCGTTTTGCTGGTATTTGTGTTTGGAATATCATGGTATATCAGTTTTTTCCGTTGATAGAAGCGTCATGTTAAAAAAATAAGAAAGGATGCCTGTAAAGGCAACGGGTTTGGAATATGAAAGAAAGTTTGTTGGAGATTTCGGGAAGGTTTCTTGGTGGAAAGAGGGAGATGCGCCATGTGGCGGATATGGAAAACCAAGGGGAACATTTGAGAAAATTTATAGACCGTATGGAAAGTGGCGAATATTTTCAGATTTTATTTGAAAAAGCTGAGGCGGATGGTACGCTTTCCAGAGTGGAGGATAATGTGGTAATCCGTATGGAACCGCAGGAGATTAGCGGAGATGTGTATGATTTGCGTTATAAGTCCCAAAAGCTTGCAGATTCATATTATGTACGGGTGGTTTCCGTTGATGAGGAAAACTCTGTCGTATGGGTGAGCCATAACAAGGCAAGGGTGGAAATGCGGCCGGGAGTTGAGGAGGAAATCAATAATCGGTTGAAAGACAAAAAATCCGGAATGGTGCGGGTAAAGGGAAAGGTAATACGCATTCAGTCAAAAATCGTGCAGGGGGAAAGCACTGATACGGGGGTATGGCTGGATTTGTGCGGGGTTGGGATTCTTGGTTTTGTTTATATTGGTGACTGGGCCCAGACCTTTACACCTATGCTGCGGGGCGAAGTGTCTTATGGAGATGTAATCGAAGTATGCGTGAAAGAACGGAAAATAAGAAAACAGAAGAAAAAGGACATAGTGTATTATGCATGTTCAAGAAAAGAATTGGCGGACAACCCGTGGGAGAAAAAATCTCTGACAGATAAGTACCATGTAGGTGATATCGTACGCATTAAATGTCTGTCTCTGAAAGAAGGACACTGGTTTGGAGAGATTAATGGATTAAAGGATATCCAGGTATTTGCGGAATATCCATCCGCAGCCAGACATTTTGCCATTATTCCGGGGATGGAGTATATGGGAAAGATTTATTACATGAATACAAAGGAAAGATCCTTAAAAGCACGGGTATTTCAGGCGTTAACGCTGGAAGGGTATGGTGCGTTAGATGAAAGCAGGGAGGGATAAGAATGGCGGATACGATGGTAAAAGAACGTGCGGCGAGGGATATTGTCGGCATGATGGGTTATAAGGCATTGTTTGAATACATACCAGAAATGGAAATCAGTGTTCCTGATTCGGACAAGCGTAATTCTTTAGACAAGATAGCTTATTATTACAGAAGTGAGGAAATCGTCCTGTCGGATCTGTACATAGGGTATGTGATTGCATTATATAAATATACAATTCCCAAAGTGGTAGCGGAGACGATACAGGTACTCGGAGGATTGTGGCCCCAGAAACATGTTCCGAAATATATCGACCGGGACGCCCTTTTGAGCAGGATTAAGAAAATGTGCAGTATGGGGATGCTGCGCCGGTTTGTATATAATAAGGAAGGAAATAGTATTGTCCTCTATTCCACAACGCCGGAATTTTGTAAAGTGATCTACCAGGCGCTGAAACTGAATACGGATGCAAGGCATGAGAAGGACATTCTCCCACCGCTGGAAATTGTGGAAAAGGCGGCATCCTCCCTTATTGTCTGTGAGCTGATGAAAAGCCCCTATTTAAAAGAGTTCGATTTTATGCCGGTTTATCAGGACAAAGAGAATGGCAAGCTTATTTTTAACAGCCGGATTACCCATGAGATTGCAGGAAAGCGTTATTGTACGGTGGTAGAGCCGATGTTTACAAGGGTTGATTTGAAACGCTTTACGGAAACGGAGTGGGAAAAACACCTGAAGAAGAAAGCTTCAGCGCTTAAAGGATATATGGAGCAGCTCAACAGAGAAGATAATATCGTTCAACTTGTCATAGTTTGTGAGGATGTGGAGGATTTCAAGACAGTCAGTACGATTGTCAGTACGATGTTTCCGGAAGACATGTTCCCGCATATCTATTACAGTTCGGAAGGTGCCATTAAAAGTGCCGCTTATGACTTGAAAAACAGTATGATCCGCGTTACTGGCATTAAGAACGGCGGTAACGGCTGTAAAGTATTGGATTCTGTCAGCGCACAGTGGGCATATCCGTTTTTCTGATAGGAGGTGTTTGGGTGAAATTGGTGTTATTAGGGATTGTTGGTGTTATTTTCGTGCTTGTGGCTCTGGTGCTATGTGGAATTCATGCGGTTCATTCGGTGAGTGTATTTATGAGTTGTGATGATCCGTTTTAGAAATAGGGAGATTGATATGGTAGGGGCTGTCGCAGGTGTGGCAGCCCTTTAAGCTAGGTGTAGTATGGTGCATTTGAGATCTGCTGAAGTGTGAATCTGTCCATTTTCTGCAGTATCGGCTCATTTTCTGTTACACATCTTGAATGATAAATATTGTTTGTTATACTTGTAACGGAAACAGATAGCTGTGATTGCAAGGATAAAATCTATTCATGTGATAATATTTTTGCAATTACATCTTCTGTAATCTAAATATACATGTAAAGGAGAGAAGTGTAACATGAAAGTGAAGAAGATTGTTAGTATTCTGTGTGCAGCATCAATTTTTCTGGTGAGCGGTGGTATGTCGGCTAATGCTGCAGATCTGTCGAATGAAATTGGGGTGATGACCGAAACAGAAGAAATTACAGAAGCAGAAGAATCGACAGAAGTGGAAGAGGCTGCAGAAGCAGAAGAATCGACAGAAGTGGAAGAGGCTGCAGAAGCAGAAGAATCGAC
>ERZ777305.642-NODE-642-length-55001-cov-9.326138_pt1 | contig 55001 bp, 47 predicted proteins | sample MGYA00374965_ERZ777305 | MGnify/ENA primary metagenome ERZ777305 (study PRJEB29328, sample SAMD00013331) | mouse gut metagenome | study: EMG produced TPA metagenomics assembly of the Metagenome analysis of fecal microbiota from mouse which was promoted...
TAAAGCGATTTCCTTTTTAACGGAAACGCGATTTCCGACTAAACGGATTGATGATCTCCATATGCCGGACAGGTGATGGATTTCACCCCGGATTATTCAACGTGTTGGGAATCCCCTTGGAGCAGATTAAGTCAGTACGGATCGTGAATCCCTTTTTGCGAAGAACTTTCAAGAGACAGAAACAGGGAATCATGGATATTGCACTGGTATTGAACGATAACGTTAAGATTGATATTGAGATGCAGGTACATAGGCAGAAGCATTATACCAAAAGGAAGTTGTACTATTTGGCGAGGATGTATACGGATGATCTGATGATCGGGGAAAGATACAGGAAACTGCGCAGGTGTATCAGCATCAGTCTTGTGGACTTTGAACTCTTTTCGGATACAGTGGAATATCATAGCGTATATCGGTTGCGCAATGAGGCAGGAAATGAACTGACAGACTTATGGGAAGTGCATATCATAGAACTTGGAAAGACATTACAGGGGAGTGTCGTAGATGATTGGATTCGGCTGTTGAATGCTACAAGCCAGGAGGAAGTGGAGATGATTGCAGTGAAGAATGAAGGAATGCGGGAAGCGGTGGAGGTAGTGAGACAGATGGGGCTGATACGGACATTAAGATGGATGTATGACGATTATTGGAGAGCCAGAAGAGACCGCTGGGATGAGGATGAGTATGTGCGGGATGAGGGGAGAGCAGAGGGAAAAGCAGAGAGTATTATACATTTACTGCAAAATATAAACGATGCACTTTCGCAGGAGCTTATTCAGAAGATAAGAGGTCAAAAGGACGAAGAAATCCTGAACCGCTGGCTTTTGTCAGCTGCGAAAGCAGAATCGGTGGAACAGTTCAGGAAGCAGGAAAATCTATAGAAACGGTATAGTCGGAGTCCATGTCTACAGCATGGACTCTATTTTTTCAATGGCAATACGGATGTAATCTCCTGTGGGAGCTTCTTTACAGCCAGCCACAAAATGGTTGCAGCGATTGACCGGAATCAGGATTTTAAAGGCTTTGCTGGCACCAATGGCAGCGGCGATGGCTGGAGTGATTTCCCCCAGAAGAGCATTGGCGAATACGATGCCGATAGGTCCAACAATCAGATCGGAGTCAGCTGCATTAACGATTACGGCATTATCCCCGGTGGCGCCATAATCAGCGCCTGCTTTCAACATGGCGGAAGTGGCGATACTGTTGGTGCCGATGGCATATAACTCCAGATCGGGGTGTTTCTTTCTGATCTGCTCAATGATTGATTTCCCGATTCGTCCGCCTTGGCCGTCTATGATGGTGATTTTCATAGTTTTTAGTTCTGCCTTTCATAGTTAGTCTATATAGGTTAGTTGCCGCAATTCCAATTCAGGGAATCTCAAATCCATTCCATGTGTTTTGGGGCGTTCGTCTTGGAGAGACATCTTAAGAGATGTTCTGCATACAACTATACCTTATTTTGGTCCGCTCTACAAGTATATCAGTGGATGCTTGAATAAACCCCGCATTTCCATAATGTCGCCATATTGAGCGCAAATGTAAAGATATGTTGATAGAAAAATAACTAAAATCATTTAGAATTACGATTCAGGAGGACAACGAAAATGAAAATTGGAAATAAACTCAACCAGTTAAGAAAACTTTCAGGAATGACACAGGAACAATTAGCTGAGAAAATTGACGTGTCCAGACAGACAATTTCCAAATGGGAGTCAGACAGCACATCTCCCGATTTAGAAAGTATCGTTAAAATAAGCAGGATTTATCAGGTGTCATTAGATGATTTACTCAAGGAGGCGGAAACGAGTGTGACAAACAGAAATGACGAACAGATAACTTTAGAAGATTTGATGAAAATCAATCTTCATAACAGAAAATTGACGCTGTTACTCATTGGCGGACTGATCTTTGTTATGGTCAGCGTATTAAATTTTGCATATGTAATTGCGTTACAAAACACAACACTCAGTACTCAGTATATGCTATACCGATATATCGCAACAGGGCAATATGCTAACGCCCCTGTTGATTATATGCGGTTGATGATACCATCTATGATTACAGGTGCGATTGGACTGGTACTGTTCATAAGTTATGTCATTGAAAACAGAAAAAAGGAGACTGAAAAATATGTATAAGGCAAAAAAGGTTGTTTCATGTTTCACTTTATGTGTGCTCATCTTTTCGTTATGCGCATGTGGGAAAGAAAGTAAAGACAATGCTGCTGTTTATGAAGAAGCCATTGGCGGATTGGGGGATAATGAACTTTTTGTAACGATTGATACGAATGCCCCGCAACCAGTCTTACTTGTCACTTCACAAGTATATGATGACGGCATGGGAAAACAGGCATTTATACGGCTTCCGGTCACGCTATGCAACGTTTTGAGGTTGAGAAATCCGGTACACTTATGCTGGCAGAATCAATTAATGAGCAATTTGATGAAAATGGAAATGCTACTTATACCGTGACAAAAGAAAATGAAACCAAGACTATTTCGGAAGAAGAATATTATGATATTTTTGAGAAATACAACAATGCTACAGTTGTAAGTTTCGCTTACGCTGCATCAGATGCAGCAAGATAATTCTTTTACAAATGATTTACAAATACGAATAGTACAGAATAAAGAGCAACAGTTGGGCGAAGCGGAAAGGACAAGCCGCACCGCCCGGAAGCTGGGTGATGATTCTGACCGTACCGCCGTACTGGAAGCACTCACCCAATGTGTAGGTGTGTAGGTTTGTAAGTGAATGCATCTTGAAATTCCAAGGGTTTTGTAATAAAATTATTAAAGTTATAGTAAATGACATAACAGATTTCTGCTTCCGGTTTTTGCAAAAGTCATGTATGTAAGCATCTGTAAGGCCGAAAGCGAAATTTTTGATGCCGTTAACTATACGTTCAGCTTTTCACTTTAATACAACGAAAGGATAACAGGTAATTATCATGAAAAACTGTCAAAACAAATGGGTGCGTGCCGCAATCCCGGCATTGCTCCTGCATTTCAGCATCGGTACTGTGTACTGTTGGTCCATTTTCAGTCAGGAAATCGCTGACTACATAGGGTTTTCCAAGGCGGCCACGGAGTGGGCTTTCAGCTTCGCTATTTTCTTCTTAGGTATGTCGGCGGCTTTTCTTGGAAATGTGGTGGAGAAGGATATTCACAAGTCTTCCCTGATCGCAACAATCACGTTTGCGCTGGGTATGGCAGGCACCGGGTTCTTCATTTATTATGGCGGCAGTCATAAGGGCAGTGTTCTTGCACTGATCGGTATCTATATCTGCTATGGTTTCATTATGGGCGTGGGTCTGGGAACTGGATATTTATCTCCTGTTAAGACATTGATGCTCTGGTTTGAAGATAAGAAAGGTCTTGCGACTGGTCTTGCAGTGGCAGGATTCGGCGGCGCGAAAGCAATCGCAAGCCCTATTATGCAGGCCCTTCTTGCGAATCTGGGTGAAGGCGGCATCTATAAGATGTTCTTTATCCTGGCAGCGGTTTACTTTGTTATGATGTTTGTAGGGCATCTGCTTCTGGCGAAGCCTGCAGGATGGCATGAACCTCAGAAGAAAGAGAAGGGGCAGGGAATCATGGCTACGATCAAGACCCGTCCCATTGCCAATTATATTGGTATCTGGCTTATGTTTTATATCAATATTACCTGCGGTCTGGCATTGATCTCTCAGGAGAAGATGATTGTGAAATGTATCGGTCTTGCCGGCGTGGTGGGCGTGATTTCTACGATATCTGCTGTCTTTAATGCAGGAGGACGTCTGGGCTTTTCCGCTTGGGCAGACCACATGAAGGATAGAAATACCATTTACAAACTGATATTTGTTCTTTCCATCGTATTTACTGCTGCGGTAATGCTTACTGGCGGCATCAAGAATGGAGAGGGGAATATGTTGTTAGTCGTATTGGTGCTGGCGCTGATTTTCATGGTAAATGCCGGATACGGCGGTGGTTTCTCGAATGTGCCGACTCTGCTTTCCGATCATTACGGCATGGGCAGTATCAGTGCGATTCATGGTATTACACTTTCAGCATGGGCATTTGCAGGTCTTACCGGTAATCAGATAGCAACGCTGATTGTGAGCAATACGGGAAGCTTTATTGAGGACAGTCATGGCAATATGATTAATCCGGTAGGATATCAGAACGTATTGTACTTCACAATCGTGCTCTATATCATAGCATTGCTGATCAGCCTGTTTATGGTGAAACAGTATAAAGAAGAGAAATAAACAGAGAAAACATGAGACAAGCAAAAACCCCGAAGGATAAAACCTTCGGGGTTTTCGCTGTGTAAAAGGGGAATTCTTCGGAATTGCTATTGCCGACTTGATTTCCGTGATCAAGTCTATAAATACTATAATGTTTTTTGGGACCACAGTCTATAATTATATTGCATAAGAATAACATTATATTGGCGAAGTGTGTCGAATTAAGTCAAAAAATACGGCAAAAGCTTTCTAATATAAAAACATTTTGCCGAGTTAGCGAAGTGAATTGCAAAAAGGGCAAAAAAATTCCTGTGGAAAATCATCCAAAGATAATTCCACAGGAATAAAGTTTTAGGCCTATTTGCGAAGCAAATTAAAGAAAAAATACCATATCTTCGAGTCCGCCAAGCGGATCTCGTAAAGTTATTTGCGAAGCAACTAGAACTTTATAGCTAATCCGAGTCCGCGAAGCGGATCTCGTAAAGTTATTTGCGAAGCAACTAGAACTCTATAGCTAATCCGAGTCCGCGAAGCGGATCTCGAAAAGTTATTTGCGGAGCAAATTACTTTATTACATATCCAGAAAAGCTCTCTGATTCTGCAATTCTTCCGGTACCGGTGTGCTGGTGTTCTTCAGCTTCTGGAACAGGTTATTGTAATGATGTATTTTCTGGCTGAGCTTGATGTCATAGCGATCCATCATTTCCTTATACAGCGGGTTTGCTTTCAGCCGATTCCGGATTTCTTTTGCAAACGGACAGTAAGTAAAGAGGATGGTACGGGACACCTTGTTTAATCGGGGAGAGCCGGAGCCTTCATAGAGAACCCATGCCTCATAGTCCCTGATAAACATTTCCTTAAAGCTGTTCTTTGCCTTTTGCATACTGAGTTTGATCTTATCTTTAGCATCCGCGGACAAATCTCTGTTCTTTTTGTAGAACTGGATATAGTCGAAGTATTCGCTGGTGAGGGATGCTTCGGAAACGTCGTTCCAACGGGCGCCCTGCACGCGTTTGCACATCTCCCAACGGAAATCGCCGGTCAGGCGGACTAAAATATTGGTCAGATCTTCCATCTGGAAAATGGAGACCATCATGCGGGCCGGGGTAGTACGTTTACGTCCCTCGATTTCCTGCCAGGCAACACCGCGGATTCCCACATTGGGCATCAGGATGATATCCGGCAGTACCTCCACGCTGATGGATTCCTTACCGATGCCCAGTTCCGGATTGGTATAGATGATCTCACGGTAGTAGGCGCTGAAGTCAAAGGAACGTATCATGTTGAAGGCTGCTTCCACCTTATCTGTTGAGACCAGTGAGACATCCAGGTCTTTTAAGATATTGTGCTCTGAGAAGACAGGGCAGAAGTTGATGATACGGCCGAAGGTAATCTTGTTGACGGTAGGGAACATGTTGTTCAGCTCAAACAGAACCTGTTTTTCTCTGTCGTTCTGCATGGAAATTTCTTCTTCGGCGGTAATCTTACCAGTCATTTTCTGTTCATGCAGGTAAGCGATGTAGTCTGCGTCAAACTCATTACGGCTGGGTACTTTTTCCCCGTTATAGATGGCTTTGAGCCATTCGTAAATCGTGTAGACTTTCCGCTTGGGATCTGTGGGGATCCTATCTACAATCGAATACAGATAGGAAGCATTCTCCATACCGGCCAGATTTTCATCCACATAACCAAAGTTAAAGAACATTTTCACCACCTTAGGGATGGCATTGTCTTTTAAACTCTTTAAGAAAGCGCCCTCGTAAATCTGGTAGAACAGCTTGGTGATGGAGAGACGCAGCTTTCTTGCAGCATCGTCAGAACCATTCTTATCGGACATTTTGGCATATTTATCAACTGCGGCCCTGAAGGCGGAAGCAGTCTCACCGTCCACACCGGAGTAGGCGAGAATGGTGCTCATGGAGTCTGTGATTTCAGGTACTTCGTCGGTCTTAGTATCTTCGTCACCGGTAGAATTGCTTAAGTTGTTCAGCTTGTCACGATATTCCGCTACACGCTGTTTGTACATATCTTTATCGATGGACGGCTGGCTTTCGAGCTGAATCATCATCGTACTAAGTGCTGCGATTAATGGGGTGGAATCCTCTGCGTTGGGTCCAAGCTTATAGAGGATACCTGCATACAGGTCAAAGAAATCCAGATGATTTTCGTTCATCAGAAGGTTGGTGATATCTGCTTTGTAGTCATAGAGTACACGGCAGACGGAAATCACCTCATAGATGTCCTGGCTGGCCTTTAAGATCAAACCGGTCAAAAAGTCCGGATTCTGGTTCTTGGCAGGTTTTTCCGTTACCATGGTACGAAGCTGGCTATAGTAGCCATCCATCCAGTTATCCACGTCCTCTTCCAAGACCAGTTGAGTCAATGTCTCCATGGCCGGCAGTTCTCTGGCAGCAAAACCATGTTTGGTACAAAAAGATTTATAATCTTCATAGCTGTCCATCAGATAATGATAGAAGTTGTCACAGTCAAAATGACTCAGTTCGTACTGGTCAAGGATTTCGTGGAACTGCCGGAACAAAGAACTGACAACGAAATTGGCCATGTCCGGATTGGAACGCATGAAATTCGATAATTGTGCCGGAGAACAGGGATAGGAGGCGAGGGATGTTGCCTCTTCTGTCTGATAGGAGATGAAATAGGATCCAAAAAAGATTTCACAGACACCCAGAACATCTCCTTTATATAAGTAGAATTCGCCGCCAGGATAAGTGGCGCGAACAGTTCCTTTGGCGATCACATGTAAAGCGGTAAGATTCTGTCCGCTCTGAATGAGCTGTGTTCCCGCCGGAAATTCTTTAACTGCCATGAAAGTACCCCCTTAATTGATTTAAAAAATTTGTATTTTGATATTGTATCCGCAGAGCGAAATTTACGCCATTTACTTCATTTATTATATGACTATAGCTAAATAATTACAAGGAATAGTAAGGCCGGAAATGGATTTTGGCAATGTGCACAAGAAGAATAAAAGTATTTTGTGCTGTACTTTTAAAAAATTTGTGCTAGAATGAAAATGACAATCTTGTCGAAAAAGTAAATTCGGTAAGGTTTTTTTATGAAAGGGTCGTTTTGCGGACCCAATATTTTATGAGATACAGGAAGAAAGGCAATAAGAATGGAAAGAAGAGGAACAGAACAGGAGGACATCGCTTACAGACAGCAGATTGTCAATGAATATAAACCCGATGTGGAAAGATTGGTTCGTTATCTGCCCTGGCTGGAAAGCAAAATGGGCACAAGCGTACAGCAAAGTTATTCAGCCTCCGGCATTGGAGAACATTCGGTGGCATTTCCAGTGTATGACAGTACCGTAATGAGTTTTGTCAAAGAGGCGCAGAGAACCCATCTGATGGATAGAAATTATATGTATGTCTATTCGCGTTACAGGATTCGGACTGTACAGCAGGAAATCAAGGCTATTGAGAAGGCAAGTATCAAGGAAATGGATCTGCTCAAAGCGATTCTGTCTAAATATGTGATGGGTGGTATGACAAAAGGCCGTATGTGGTCGGAGGCCGTGGAAAGCGGTGTATTCTTGTATGTGTTAAAGAAGATGAAGGCGAATCTGGATTTCTGGGATAAGCCGACACCGACCCGATAAGTCAATAGATAACAGTGATGGGGTAATATGAGGCAGGCAGTCAATCGTACAGGGGAAAATATTTTTTAGGAGAAGGCAGATTCATGGGAGAAAAGTCAGTACAGAAAAGGAAATTTATCCTGGACACGGCCAGGAAGGTGTTTGTGGAGAAGGGGTTTAAGAATGTGACCATGAAAGATATTGTGGAAGCCTGCGAAATCAGCCGGGGTGGTCTGTATCTTTATTTTGACAGCACAGAGCAGATTCTGATGGAGGTGCTGCAGATGGAAGCGGATGAGACGGATGATGTCTTCACGCAGAGTATTACCCAGGAGGATACTGCGGCAGATATTCTGACACTTTTCCTGAAGGAGCAGAAGAAGGAGCTTTTGCAGAAGAAAGATAATTTGACTGTTGCAGTCTATGAGTATTTCTTTGCACATAAATCGACTGATAAAAACAATATGCTGCGCAGACAATTTGACGCAGGTGTCAGGGTGATTGAGAAGCTGATTGAAGCAGGAATTGCCAGCGGTGAGTTTTATTGCGAGGATCCAAAGGGGGCCGCAGCCAATATCATGTACGTTCTGGAAGGCATGAAGATTGACGCGCAGACTTTTGGCATTACAGAGAAGATGGTGGATGCACAGCTGCTCTATATCATGCAGGGACTGATCATAGACGATTGATGGCTGTATGATGGAAGAGATGGCAACCTACATAGTACCAGAACTCAATTGTGAGATTATAAGAACGAGAACAATAGAAATTGACGGTAGATAAAATGCTTCGGAAGATTTTCGGAGCATTTTGTATGCTGCGGTGAAGCAGGATGCAAATTTGTGCAGGAGTGTTATAGGGGCGTTTAAAAGCGCTAATTGTACGAACGCTCCGGAATGGGGATTCTTTATGCTGGAAAAAGTATATTCGGCGCAACTGCCGGTGGGCGAGGACCTGGTCATCTACAGGAACAGGATCGCCTGTGAGAGGCCTGTAGGCAGAATAGCCATTGTATCAGGCATACACGGGGACGAGCTGGAAGGGCAGTACGTCTGTTATGAGATGATAAAGAGATTGGAAGAACAGCCGGAATATTTGCGGGGAATGGTAGATATTTACCCGCAGCTGAACCCGCTTGGAATCGACATGGCCAGGCGCAATGTGCCTAAGATGGAGATGGACATGAACCGGATCTTTCCGGGAAATGCACAGGGAACGGTGATGGAGCGGGCAGCGGCTGCCGTGGTGGCAGATATTACGGGGGCGGATATCTGCATTGACCTGCATGCATCTGACATGTATGTCAGGGAAATTCCGCAGGTGCGTGTGAGTGCGGAGTTTGCACAGCAGCTATTACCTTTCGCTAAACTGTTGAATGCGGACATGATCTGGCTTAACGCCACAGCTACCGTACATGAGTCCACGTTGGCCCACTCCATGAATATGCTGGGGGTGCCGACTTTGGTGATGGAGATGGGACTGGGACTTCGGATTACCAGACTCTATGGGGATCAGGTGGTGGACGGCATCTTTAATCTGATGCGGGAAATGGGTCTGTGGACCGGACCGGTCATTCCGATGAGAAATCCGGTCATCTCCAGTGACGGGGAAGTGGAGTTTATCAGGGCAGAGCATGCGGGGATATTCCTGCCGAGTATAGCCCATCGACATTATCTGCATAAAGATGAGAAAATAGGAGAAATCGTGGATATATTGACTGGTAAAGTCGTGCAGGAGATTGTTTCCAGGAAAGGCGGCATGGTCTTTACATTGCGGGAATATCCCTTTGTTTATGAGGGATCTTTGATTGCCCGGATTCTGGAACGGGATATGGACTGGTAAATAAATGGGGGATGATGTGGCAGTCTGCCTGGAAGCAGGGCAGACAGGCACTAAGGTGCCTGCCGCATCAATGCCCAGGAATGGAGACTTGGATGCATATAGAGGAAATATATCGGGTGGAAGCACCTTACAGAGAAGATATGATTGTGAAAGGATATCGCTTTGGCAGGGGAGACAAGGCAGCCTGCATTTTAGGACCCATGCGCGGCAATGAGATACAGCAGCTTTACATTTGTTCTCAGTTGGTGCGGGTGTTTAAGGAACTGGAGGGCAATGGCTGTATCAGTGCCGGCAAGGAGATTCTGGTGATTCCGGTGGTCAACAGCTATTCCATGAATGTGGGCAGACGCTACTGGGGCGTGGAGGATGTGGATATTAACCGTAAGTTTCCGGGGAGCAGCGGTGGGGAAGCGGCAGCCAGAATCGCAGGCGGTGTCTTTGAAGCCATCAAGGATTACAGCTATGGAATCCAACTGGCCAGCTTTTATATGACGGGGGAGTTCATTCCCCATGTGCGTATGATGGAGACGGGATATCAGAATACCTCCCTGGCGAATCTTTTCGGACTGCCTTATGTGGCAGTGAGAAAGCCTGTGCCTATTGATACAAGAACGCTCAATTATAACTGGCAGGATGAGATGACGGCGGCTTTTTCCCTATATACCAATAAAAACACGGAAGTGGACGAGGAAAGCGCCGTGCAGGCGGTGGCGGCGGTGCTCCGGTTTCTTACCAGAATGGGAATCATCCGTTATGAAAGTCACAGCGGTTATATCAGCCATGTGATTCTGGAGGAGGATTTGTCCAACATTCACGTGAACTGCGGCGGGATTTTCCGCAGTCTGGTGAAAGCGGGGGAGGATGTGCGTTACGGGAACAAACTGGCAGAGATTATCGATCCTTACGAGGGCAGTGTGAAAGAGACGATTTATGCGCCAACGGATGGGATTGTGTTTTTCCGGTATACGGAGCCGCTGATTATGCAAAATGAGATGGCGTACCGGTTGATTCACAGACTGCATGCGTAAGAGGGTGTGATTTTCGTACAATGGTGTGACGCCCGTCTGAGAATTAATTTCCAGACGGGCTGGCATTGTATGATTGCATTGGTATTCATAATCCGCGCATTGAAATCTGCCGGATTATCTGGTAGGATTAAAAAGTAGTCAAGTTATATGAGACAGAAAATTTCCTGACAGAAGATGGAGCCGTAAGGTGGTTGGGCGTAACGTGATTCTGCCGGGAGTGCAACGTAAGGAGAAGATGCAGCATGGGCGATGTGAGACGTATTTATGTGGAAAAGAAAGAGCCGTTTGCAGTCAGGGCGAAGGAATTGAAGGAGGAAATCGAGAGTTTCCTGGGCATTAAGAGCGTACAGGGTGTACGGGTCTTTATCCGTTATGACGTGGAAAATATTTCTGACGAAATATTTGACAGGGCCTGCCAGACAGTGTTTTCGGAACCGCCGGTGGATATCCTATATCAGGAGCAGATTGAAATTCCGGAAGACGGCAGAGTGTTCTCTGTAGAGTATCTGCCGGGACAGTTTGACCAGAGGGCGGATTCCGCAGTCCAGTGCGTGCAGTTTTTAAAAGAAGATGAGAATCCTACCATCAGGACGGCGGTGACCTACCTGGTGACAGGTGCTGTCAACGATGATGAATTTGAGAGGATAAAAGCATACTGTATCAATCCGGTAGATTCCAGACAGACAGATATGGTCAAGCCGGATACCTTGAAGATGGATTATGATGAGCCTGCGGATGTGGCGGTCTTTGATGGTTTTATCTCTATGACGGAAGAGGAACTGCATAAGCTGTACGATTCTCTGGGGCTGGCTATGACCTTCAAGGATTTTCAACATATTCAGAGGTATTATGATAATGAGGAGCACAGGGATCCTACGATGACGGAGATTCGGGTGCTGGACACGTATTGGTCGGATCATTGCCGCCATACTACGTTCTCTACAGAATTGAAGGATGTGTTCTTTGCAGAGGGGTATTATCAGAAGCCCATCAAAGATACCTATGAAGATTATTTAAAGGTGCGAAAGGAAATCTTTGCGGACAGGGATGACAAGTTTGTCTGCCTGATGGATCTGGCACTGATGGCTATGCGTAAATTGAAAAAAGACGGGAAACTGGATGACATGGAGGAGTCTGACGAGATCAACGCCTGCTCTGTGGTGGTTCCGGTGGAAATGGATTATGGAAATGGCCCGGTGCGGGAAGAGTGGCTTGTCTTTTTCAAAAATGAGACCCACAATCACCCTACGGAGATAGAGCCTTTTGGCGGTGCGGCTACCTGTTTGGGCGGTGCCATCCGTGATCCGCTTTCCGGGAGGGGGTATGTCTATCAGGCCATGCGCGTGACAGGTGCAGCGGATCCCACAGTGCCGGTGTCAGAGACCCTTAAGGGTAAGCTCCCTCAGAAAAAGCTGGTTCGGGGTGCGGCTGACGGTTACTCTTCTTATGGGAATCAGATTGGTCTGGCTACCGGTCTGGTGAAGGAGATCTATCATCCTGACTATGTGGCAAAACGGATGGAGATTGGTGCAGTCATGGGTGCGGCACCCAGAAAGAACGTGATTCGGGAGACTTCCGATCCGGATGATATCATCATTCTTTTAGGCGGCAGAACAGGGCGTGACGGCTGCGGCGGCGCAACGGGCTCTTCCAAAGTGCACACGGAAAGTTCCATTGATACCTGCGGTGCGGAAGTACAGAAGGGCAATGCGCCTACGGAGAGAAAGATTCAGCGGCTGTTCAGGCGTGAGGAAGTGAGCCGGCTGATCAAGAAGTGCAATGACTTTGGCGCGGGCGGTGTGTCTGTGGCAATTGGAGAACTGGCAGACGGCCTGGTGGTGGATCTGGATAAGGTGCCTAAGAAATATGCAGGCCTTGACGGCACGGAGCTGGCCATTTCCGAGTCTCAGGAGCGCATGGCTGTGGTGGTGGCGCCTGGCGACGTGGATACCTTCTTAGGCTATGCATCAGAGGAGAATCTGGAGGCAGTGCCGGTGGCAGTGGTCACGAAGGAGCCCCGGCTGGTGCTTACATGGCGGGGCAAGGAGATAGTGAATTTGTCCCGTGCCTTCCTGGATACCAACGGCGCTCATCAGGAGACCGATGTATCTGTGGATATGCCCGATGAAAAGAACAATTATTTTAAGAAAATTGCTACGCCTGCCGTGGAAGAGGCATTGAAGAATCATGATGTAAAGGCGGCGTGGACTGCCCTGTTAAGCGATCTCAACGTATGTTCCCAGAAGGGATTGGTGGAGATGTTTGACGCTTCCATCGGCGCCGGCAGTGTGTATATGCCTTATGGCGGTAAATATCAGCTGACAGAAACCCAGGCCATGGTAGCCAAACTTCCCGTGATGCAGGGTAAGACGGATACGGTGACCATGATGAGTTATGGATTCGATCCGTATCTGTCCAGTTGGAGTCCCTATCATGGTGCGGTCTATGCTGTGACGGAGTCCATGGCTAAGATTGTGGCAAATGGCGGGGATTACAGGACAATCCGCTTTACGTTCCAGGAATATTTCAGACGCATGAGCGAGGAAGCATCTCGTTGGAGCCAGCCTTTTGCAGCTCTCCTGGGCGCTTATGATGCACAGATGAAGTATGGACTGCCTTCCATCGGCGGCAAGGATTCCATGTCCGGTACTTTTAATGATATTGATGTGCCGCCCACCCTGGTATCTTTTGCAGTGGATGTGAGTAAGAGCGGCAATATCGTTACACCGGAGCTGAAATATCCGGGTGACAGACTGGTACGGTTCCGTATGCCGAAGGATGACTATGATCTGCCGGTTTATGAAAAGGTGATGGAGATTTATGACCGGATTATGACACTGATGTCAGAAGAAACCGTGATGAAGACATACGGACATGTGACGGCAAAGTTTATGGAGAGAAAGATTGTGGCAGCTTACGCGCTGGATGCCAAAGGTGTGGCAGCTGCAATCAGCAAGATGGCTTTCGGTAACGGTTTAGGTGTGGCAGTTGACTCTTCTTATAAGAAAGAGGCGCTTTTTGACAATGGCATCGGTGATATTGTGGCAGAGATGTCTCCGGAAGAGGTTCATAAGTTGAGGACACTGGATATTGACTTTGAGGAGATCGGTACGGTGACTGCTGACGGTGTGTTCAGCTACGGCGCCATGAAACTGACTAGGGAGGAGGCGCTTAAGGCATGGACTTCCAGGCTGGATAAAGTGTTCCCTTATACCGCCGGTAAAGATAAGAGTGCAGTGGCATCTGCGCTGTATCATACAGACGATATCTACGTATGCAGACATAAAGTGGCAAGACCCAATGTCTTTATTCCGGTATTCCCGGGCACTAACTGTGAGTATGACAGTGCGAAAGCCTTTGCGGCGGCAGGCGCGGATGTGACCGTCAAAGTCTTTAAGAATATGACGGCGGAAGACATCAGACAGAGCGTGGATGTCTTCGATAAGGCTATCAGCCAGGCACAGATTATTATGTTCCCGGGCGGCTTTTCTGCAGGTGATGAGCCGGACGGTTCTGCCAAGTTCTTTGCTACAGCTTTTCAGAATGAGAAGATCAAAGAGGCTGTGATGAAACTTCTGAATGAGAGAGATGGTCTGGCACTGGGTATCTGTAATGGTTTCCAGGCGCTGATCAAACTGGGACTTGTGCCTTATGGCGAGATTGTGGGGCAGAAAGAGGACTCTCCGACGCTGACCTTCAATACCGTCAACCGTCATATCTCCAAGATGGCGTATCTGAAAGTAGTGACCAATAAGTCTCCATGGCTTGCGGGCGCACAGGCCGGTCAGGTCTATGTAAATCCTGCGTCCCACGGGGAAGGACGTTTCGTGGCGCCGAAGGAATGGATTGAAAAGTTGTTTGAAAACGGTCAGGTGGCTACCCAGTATGCTGATCCAGAGGGAAATGTGTCCATGGATGAGGAATGGAATATCAACGGTTCCTACGCGGCAATCGAGGGTATCACTTCTCCTGACGGGCGTATCTTAGGTAAGATGGCGCACGCGGAGAGAATCGGAGAGGCTGTGGCGATTAATATTTTCGGTGATCAGGATATGAAGATTTTTGAGAGCGGCGTGAAGTACTTCCAGTAGTGTGAGAAAAGTGTGTGATTTCGGCATTTCCAGAAATGCTGTATCAGTATGATAAGGAAACAGAGACGGCCCTGAAATGGAGGAAAACATTTCAGAGCCGTTTGCCTGTTCTTGTCCTTTTATTTCAAGGCTTCTTTGGGACAGATTTTCGTACATTCATAGCACAAAATACATTCTGTTCCATTTATTCGTTTTCTGGAATTATCTGTCATGTCCACATTCATGGGACAGACTGTCTTGCACTTACCGCAGGAAATACATTTGCTCTCATCACATGTAATGCGCAGCAATGAGAAATAGGACATAGGCTTCAAAAATACAGTGATCGGACATATATATTTACAAAAGGCACGATTATCCTTCCAGGCCAAAGCCAACCAGATTCCCACGGCATAATACAGGCAGTTTCCGATCAGGAATGCCCAGAACATGATTCGTTCCATATGATTTACATGCGCCAGAAACAGGGCACTGACCAAAAGAAATGACAGCGCAAAAGTAATATACCTGATAAATCCCCATTTTTTTCTGGGCTGCTGCGGCACCTTATAGGGCAGCAGATCCAGAATCATGGCTGTCCAACAGGCATATCCGCACCAGCCGCGGCCAAACACCAGGGGACCAAATATCTTTGCCACCGCATAATGGATGGTGGCTGCTTCAAAGACCCCGGTAAACAGATAGTACCAGAATCCTTCTATCTGCATGTTTTCATTACTGATAAGCCCTAGGTAGACCAACATGTACGTGCCAACCAGAAGCTGTGCCGCCCGGCGTGCATGTTGATAGTGAAACTGCACCAGAAGCGTACCGATAGCGATAGCTGTTCCGATGTAGGTGAAATTAAACAGATAGAACGGATTCTGTTTCGTAAGCCAGAGTGTGACCGCTATGCTTTCAAAAACCAGCCATAAGACAGCCGGAAGTAGAATTTTTTTCACTTGTTTCCCTCTGATTATCTTTCCTTCTCCTTTCTGGCAGGAGAACTTTTCTGGTTTCCCATTCATTAGGCCTGAACCATCTGTCAATCTCCTGCTTTTGTGCGTTTTTGGGATGCAAAAGCATAGATTTTCTGAAATGTCTCTTAGACAATTAGATGCGTGACATACGCTTTGCCATCAAGGAATATATGCTTTATGGGAATGCTATCATATTTAAAATCGTTTGTCAATATAGCTGGCATTTTACATATTGGTAGAAATATAAATATCGTGAAAATAAAAGATTTCAAAATACTATTGACAATAAGAGACAGGAAGCCTATACTAATACCAACCCATTCGGTAGGTAATTGATTCCGGATAAAAATAGGAAATCATTTGATAAGGCAGGTAATTGACTTATGCAGAGGAACTTTGAAAAGCTGGTCAGAGAAAACTTTCGATTCGGACGAATGTGGCGATGTATGTACTATCACAGCAATTGGAAACCGTGAATGCATCATAAGTAGAATAAAAGGAGAAAATATTATGTCTGATTATAAATTTGAAACATTACAACTGCATGTGGGGCAGGAGAACCCGGATCCGGCAAGCGATGCCCGGGCGGTTCCTATTTATGCAACCACTTCTTATGTGTTTAAGAATTCAGCCCATGCGGCAGCACGTTTCGGTCTTGCAGATGCCGGCAATATTTACGGCAGACTGACAAATTCCACACAGGACGTTCTGGAACAGCGTGTGGCAGCCTTAGAGGGAGGCGTGGCGGCTCTGGCACTTGCCTCTGGTGCAGCAGCCATTACATATACCCTGGAGGCACTGGGACAAAACGGCGGTCACTTTGTTGCACAGAAGACGATTTATGGCGGAAGCTACAATCTGCTGGCGCACACGCTTCCGGCTTTTGGCATTACGGCAAGCTTCGTCAATATACATGACCTTACCCAGGTGGAAGCTGCTATTCAGGATAATACCAGGGCAATCTACATAGAGACTCTTGGCAATCCGAACAGTGACATTCCGGATATAGATGCCTTGGCGGCACTTGCACATAGACATGGGCTGCCCCTGGTGGTGGATAATACTTTTGGTACGCCATATCTGATTCGGCCTATCGAGCATGGTGCAGATGTCGTAGTGCATTCCGCTACTAAGTTCCTTGGCGGTCATGGTACAACGCTTGGAGGTATCATAGTTGATTCTGGAAAATTTGACTGGGCGGCTTCCGGCAGATATCCGGCGATTGCCGAACCCAATCCGAGCTATCACGGGGTATCTTTTGTCAAGGCGGTTGGGCCGGCAGCTTTTGTAACTTATATTCGTGCCATTTTACTTCGTGATACGGGAGCAACGATTTCTCCCTTTGCGGCATTCTTGCTTTTACAGGGCATAGAAACCTTGTCTTTACGGTTGGAGCGGCATGCGGAAAATACGAAAAAGACAGTGGAATTTCTGGAAGGGCATCCGCAGGTTGAGAAAGTGAATCACCCCGCTTTACCCAATCATCCTGACCATGTCTTGTATCAGAAGTATTTTCCCAATGGCGGGGCATCCATCTTCACGTTTGAAATCAAAGGCGGTGTGGAGGAAGCGCATAAATTTATTGACAGCCTCAGGATTTTCTCTTTGCTTGCTAATGTGGCTGATGTAAAAAGTCTGGTCATTCATCCGGCGACCACGACTCACAGCCAGTTGACAGAGGAAGAACTGAAAGACCAGGAAATAAAGCCTAACACCATTCGGCTTTCCATAGGTACAGAGCATATTGATGATATCATCGCTGACCTGCAGCGTGGTTTTGATGTGTTAAAAGGAACGGATTTTTGATGCCGCTAAGCGGAATCATGTATTATAATAATAGAGGCTCTGATACAGAGCAGATGGGAGACATAATCATGGCAAATATTTATACGGCAGCCGATCAGCTGATCGGCAAAACCCCCCTTTTGGAGCTGACTCATATTGAGAAGGCATATGATCTGCAGGCAAAGATACTGGCAAAACTGGAATACTTTAATCCGGGCGGCTCTGTAAAAGACCGTGTCGCCAAGATGATGCTCGATGAGGCTGAGGAAACCGGGCAGCTGAAACCGGGATCCGTGATCATCGAACCTACTTCCGGCAATACAGGCATTGGACTTTGTGCTGTGGCAGCCGCCAGAGGTTATAGGATCATAATTGTAATGCCTGAGACCATGTCTATGGAACGCCGTCAGCTCATGAAGGCTTATGGCGCTGAACTGGTGCTTACGGAAGGCGGGAAAGGCATGAAGGGCGCCATTGAAAAGGCAGATGAACTGGCGAAGGAGATTCCTGACAGCTTTATTCCGGGACAGTTTGTGAATCCGGCCAATCCGAAAGCACACAGAGAAACCACAGGTCCCGAAATTTATGAGGATACGGATGGTAAAGTGGATATCTTTGTTGCAGGCGTGGGTACCGGCGGCACGGTGACAGGCGTGGGAGAATATCTGAAATCGAAAAACCCGGCAGTCAAGGTGATTGCGGTGGAACCGGCATCTTCCGCAGTGCTTTCTGCCGGGACGGCAGGAGCCCATGGGATACAGGGCATAGGGGCAGGCTTTGTGCCGGAGGTCTTGAATACGGACATTTATGATGAGATATTTCCGGTTTCCGATGAGGATGCGTATGCCATCGGCAGATTGCTCGGCCAGAGAGAGGGTGTGCTTGTGGGTATTTCATCCGGTGCTGCGGCTTTTGCAGCCATAGAGATTGCCAAACGCTCTGAGAACGAAGGAAAGAACATTGTTGTGCTTTTGCCGGACACGGGAGATCGATACTTGTCAACCCCGCTGTTTGCGTGAGCAAGGGAGGTTCGTGTTGAAAATTTATCTGGATAATGCGGCAACGACTAAAATGAGCAAAACAGCAATGGAGGCCATGCTTCCCTATATGGATATGGTTTATGGAAATCCCTCCAGTCTGCATTCGGCTGGGCAGGAGGCGGCAGAGGCATTATCGAAAGCCAGGCAGAGGATAGCCGATTGTATCGGTGCCCTGCCAGATGAAATCATCTTTACTTCCGGCGGCAGTGAAGCGGATAATCAGGCGATTATATCTGCGGCGTATATGGGACGTCAAAGAGGCAGAAAGCACATTATTTCCACGGCATTTGAACACCATGCGGTGCTGCATACCCTGAGGAAACTGGAGCAGGAAGGCTTTGAGATCACCTTGCTGGATGTGCATGAGAATGGGATTATTTCTCCGGAACAGGTACAGGAGGCAATCCGTGATGATACCTGCCTGGTTACGGTGATGTATGCCAACAATGAGATTGGTACCATTCAGCCAATAGGAGAGATTGGTCAAATATGCCGCATAAAGGATGTGCTTTTTCATACTGATGCGGTTCAGGCGGCGGGATATCTGCCTATTCATGTGGGGGCGCAGAACGTGGATATGCTTTCCCTTTCAGCACACAAATTTCATGGCCCCAAAGGAACCGGTATCCTGTATGTCAAAAGAGGGACGGCATTAACGCCTCTCATAGTGGGCGGCGCGCAGGAGCGGGGCAGGCGGGCAGGAACCGAAAATATTCCGGCCATTATGGGAATGGCAGCTGCCCTGGAAGAGGCATGTGCGCATAGGGAGGATCATGCCGGGCGTCTGCGTGCACTGCGTGACAGGTTGATTGCAGGACTGGCACAGATTCCGCATGGAATCCTGAACGGTGATGCGGTAAATCGTCTTCCGGGCAATGTGAGTTTTTGCTTTGAGGGAATCGAGGGAGAATCCCTCCTGCTTCTTCTGGACGACAGAGGGATATGTGCTTCGTCCGGTTCCGCCTGTACCTCAGGCGCCCTTGATCCAAGTCATGTACTGCTTGCAATCGGCAGGGTGCATGATATTGCCCATGGATCGCTTCGCCTCACGCTTTCAGAAGAAAATACAGAAAAAGACATGGATGATACGATTGAGGCGGTAAAGGAAGTAGTTGCCTATCTTCGCAGTATTTCTCCTATTTGGCGTGAACTTGTAAATGGTAAAAAGAAATTTGTAATAAAGTGAGGTTTCTGTTATGGCTTTATATAGTGAAAAGGTTATGGAACATTTCCGTCATCCCAGAAATGCGGGGATGATTGAAGATGCTGACGGAATCGGTGAAGTGGGTAATGCCAGGTGCGGAGATATCATGAAAATCTATCTGAAAATCGAAGATGATATCATAGTGGATGCTGCATTTGAGACCTTTGGGTGCGGCTCCGCCATAGCATCCAGTTCCATGGCAACGGAATTGATCAAAGGAAAACCTGTCTCAGAAGCGCTTACCCTGACCAATCAGGCAGTCGTTGAGGCATTGGACGGTCTTCCGCCGCATAAGGTTCATTGCTCTGTGCTTGCTGAAGAAGCAATCAGGAAGGCCGTGCAGGATTACTATTCTTCAAAGCAGAATCGTGGAGTGTAGAGTGGGATAGCTGCCGGATGCATCTGTTGGCAGGAAAGGATACTTGTGGGCAAAAGGGAGGAATATTATGATAATCTCAACAAAAGGCAGATATGCGCTTCGCGTGATGATTGACTTGGCAGAGCATTACGGGGAGGGGTATGTGCCTATGAAAGAGGCAGCAGAAAGACAAGATATCTCTTTGAAATATTTGGAGCGGATTCTTCCCGTTTTGACCAAAAACAAGATGATTGAAGGGCTTCAGGGAAAAGGCGGCGGCTATCGGCTGACAAAGGATCCGGCGCAATATTGTGTGGGAGATATTCTGCGTCTTACAGAAGGAGATCTGGCACCGGTGGCTTGTCTTAGCTGTGACACAAATGCATGTGAGCGTGCTGCGTCATGTAAGACACTGCCTATGTGGTCGGAGTTTTATAGACTGACCAACGCATATTTTGACGGAATCAGCCTGACTGATTTGATGAAGTGAATATAGAAACGGGTAAATAATTTTTCTGGTATGCTTGACAGAAATCTTTTCAGGTGATATCATGTAGAAAATTTAACCAGATAAACCGTTGAAGCGGAGATAACGGTGACGATGCCTTTACAGAGAGCCTGTGGTGCTGAGAATCAGGTGAGAAACAAATCATCAAATGGACCGCTGAGGGTGCAGTCAAATGCGCATGGCGCAAAGTATTCTGCAACGTGTTGGCATACGTCAGTTGCCGGGGATATGTTGGTATCCTGCTAAGTGCACGGAGGAATCCGTGAATCAAGGTGGCACCGCGGATAGAGTTTATTCGCCCTTGACAGATTTTATTCTGTCAAGGGTTTTTTGTTGTGCTGATACGGCAGGCAACTTCATTCGGAATCGGCAGTATAGATGTTCAAAGACACAGAAAGGAAGGATATAGGTTATGGTCAAGGAAGCAATTGTCAAAATCGTGAACAAAGGGGATCTCACTTATGACGAGGCCTATGCAGTTATGAATGAGATTATGAGCGGAGCAACATCGCCCACCCAGAATGCGGCATTTCTGGCGGCTCTTTCTACGAAGAGTGCCAGAGCAGAGACAACAGATGAGATTGCAGGATGTGCGGCGGCCATGCGGGATCACGCTGCAAAAGTGCAGACGGATATGGAACTGTTTGAGATTGTGGGAACTGGCGGTGATAATGCACACAGCTTTAATATTTCCACAACTTCGGCGCTGGTAGCTGCGGCAGGGGGGATGAAAGTGGCGAAACACGGTAACCGTGCAGCCTCTTCCCAGTGCGGAACAGCAGATTGTTTAGAGGCGCTGGGGGTCAACATAGAGCTGAGTCCCGTTCAGTGTGAGAAGCTTTTACGGGAAGTGGGCATCTGCTTTTTTTTCGCACAGAAATATCATGCGTCCATGAAATATGTGGGAGCCATCCGTAAAGAGCTGGGTTTTCGCACGGTATTTAATATCTTAGGACCGCTGACCAATCCAGGAAGTCCGAAAAGGCAGCTGCTGGGGGTGTATGATGACTATCTGGTGGAGCCTCTGGCGCAGGTGCTGATCAGTCTCGGTGTGGAGCGGGGCATGGTGGTGTATGGACAGGATAAGTTGGATGAGATTTCCATGAGTGCACCCACTACAGTCTGTGAGTTTAAGGACGGGTGGTTTAAATCTTATACCATATGTCCTGAGGATTTTGGTTTCGAGCGCTGTGACAAAGGGGATCTGACAGGAGGCACTCCGGAAGAAAATGCAAGTATTACACGTGCTATTTTACAGGGAGAAAAAGGGCATAAGAGAAATGCGGTATTGATGAATGCAGGTGCGGCTCTTTATATCGGGGATAAGGTCGAAAGCATGAAGGAGGGTGTGGCGTTGGCGGGAGAATTGATTGATTCCGGAAGGGCGCTTGAGACGTTGAAGAAGTTTATCGAAGTGAGTAATCGCGAAGAGCCGATGTGATTATATCTAAATAGAAGGTTCCCAAAGGGAGAATATGATGAGTATTTTAGAGCAATTGGCAGAATATGCCGTATATCGTGTGGAACAGGCGAAAAAAACAGTGTCTCTTGAGCAAGTGAAAGAGCAAGCGTTATTAATAAAAAAAGAGGAATTTGTGTTTGAAAAGACGCTTAAGAAACCGGGGCTTTCTTTTATTTGTGAATGTAAGAAAGCCTCTCCCTCAAAAGGTCTGATAGCAAGAGACTTTCCTTTTTTGCAGATTGCCAGAGAATATGAGGACGCTGGGGCGGACTGTATTTCTGTATTGACAGAGCCTAAGTGGTTTCTTGGCAAAGATGCATATCTGCGGGAGATTTCACAGGTGGTTACAGTCCCCTGCCTGCGGAAGGATTTTACAGTGGATGAGTATATGATTTATGAGGCTAAGGCGCTAGGGGCTTCGGCAGTGCTTTTGATCTGCACCATCTTAAGCGAGGCACAGATGAAGGAATATCTGGCAGTCTGTGAAGCGCTTGGACTCTCCGCTCTGGTGGAAGCGCATGATGAGACAGAGGTTGAAATGGCACTTTCTGCCGGAGCGCGTATCATCGGTGTCAATAATCGCAATCTGAAAGATTTTACAGTGGATACACAAAACAGCCGCAGACTGCGGGCACTGCTTCCGGAGGATGTGCTGTTTGTTGCCGAGAGTGGTGTACAGGGACCGGAAGATGTAAGGCAGCTTACACAGATTGGCGCAGATGCGGTTTTGGTAGGGGAAGTGCTGATGCGGGCAGCGGATAGAAGAAAGATGCTTATAGAACTGCGAAAAAGTTCAGAAAAATAACGGGAGATATATTATGAATTGCAAAAAAACGAATCTGTGGAGAGAGGTGATAGGTAATGAAGGAAAAAATGGCAGAAAAGGGTTTGGGAGGGAATGAAACAATCAGGGCGAAAATAAAATTGTGCGGTCTTACAAGGCTCTGTGATATAGAAGCGGCAAATCTTCTCATGCCGGAATATGTGGGTTTTGTTTTTGCACAGGATAGCAGACGTTATATATCTTACAGGCAGGCGGCAGTTCTCAAAAAGATGCTTCATCCGGATATCAAAGCGGTGGGTGTATTCGCGAATGAGGATACCAGCATGGTCCGGGCCGTATTAAAGGGTGGTGTCATCGATGCGGTACAGCTTCACGGCGGGGAGGAAGAAGGATATATGGAACAATTGAGGGAAATGATTGATGTCCGAATCATAAAAGCATTTTGTATCGGGGACGAAAGTGATATTGTCCGGGCAGAGACAAGTACAGCGGATTATGTGCTTCTGGATTCTGCAGGAGGAACCGGCAGATCTTTTGACTGGAATTTGCTGTCTAAGATGAAGAGGCCTTATTTTCTGGCGGGCGGTCTGGATGCGGATACAGTAAAGGAGGCGATAAAGCGGTGGAAGCCTTATGCAGTGGATGTCAGCTCCGGTATAGAGACGGACGGACATAAAGATTTGGTTAAAATGCGGGCTTTTGTAGAAGCGGTGAGGAACTGACAGCATAAAAATAAAATAACATATGAAATGGAGAGAGTAATATGACAAATCAAAACGGACGTTTTGGGGTTCATGGGGGACAGTATATTCCGGAAACGTTGATGAACGCAGTCATTGAATTGGAGGAGGTTTATAATCATTATAAGGCAGATGCGCAGTTTAATCAAGAACTGACGGATCTATACAACGACTATGCTGGCAGGCCCTCTAAATTATATTTTGCCCGGAAAATGTCTGCAGATCTGGATGGGGCAAAGATTTACCTGAAGAGGGAGGATTTGAACCATACGGGTTCCCATAAGATTAATAATGTGCTGGGGCAGGCACTTTTGGCAAGGAAAATGGGCAAGACCAGGCTGATTGCAGAGACCGGCGCAGGACAGCATGGGGTTGCTACAGCTACAGCGGCAGCTCTGATGGGGATGGAGTGTGTGGTATTCATGGGTGAGGAGGATACCATCAGACAGGCACTCAATGTCTATCGTATGCGGCTGCTTGGAGCAGAGGTGGTCACAGTCAGAACGGGTACGGGTACCTTGAAGGACGCGGTATCTGAAGCTATGCGGGAATGGACATCCCGGATTGCGGATACCCATTATTGCCTGGGATCGGTGATGGGGCCTCATCCTTTTCCTGTGATGGTAAGGGATTTTCAGGCTGTTATTTCCAGAGAAATCAAAGCGCAGCTTATGGAGAAGGAGGGAAGACTTCCGGATGCGGTGATTGCCTGTGTGGGAGGCGGTTCCAACGCCATGGGCAGCTTCTATCATTTTATTGAGGAACCAGGCGTGAAATTGATTGGCTGCGAAGCGGCAGGAAGGGGCATAGATACTTTTGAGACAGCAGCCACTGTAAATACGGGAAGAATGGGGATTTTCCATGGTATGAAGTCCTATTTCTGCCAGGATGAATACGGACAGATTGCACCTGTTTATTCCATTTCGGCAGGGCTTGACTATCCTGGAATCGGACCGGAACATGCTTATCTGCATGATATTGGAAGAGCTGAATATGTGCCGGTTACGGACAATGAGGCGGTGGAGGCTTTTGAGTATTTGTCCAGGATGGAGGGAATCATTCCAGCTATTGAGTCGGCACATGCGATAGCGCATGCTATAAAGATTGCAACCGTTATGGATAAGGAGCAGACTATCGTGGTTACCATATCGGGAAGAGGAGATAAGGACTGTGCGGCAATCGCACGTTACAGAGGGGAGGATATTCATGACTAGGATAAGGAAAGCTTTTTATAATCAAAAGGTTTTTATTGCTTTTATTACCTGTGGGGACCCGGATTTAGAGACTACAGCAGCCTGTGTGCGGGCGGCTGTGGAAAATGGTGCGGATCTTATTGAACTGGGGATTCCCTTTTCTGACCCCACCGCAGAAGGGCCGGTGATTCAGGGGGCAAACCTTCGGGCATTGACAGGAGGGGTGACTACGGATCGGATATTTGAGCTGGTGAAGGAGCTGCGGCAGGATGTGGCGGTACCGATGGTGTTTATGACTTATGCCAATGTGGTGTATTCCTATGGTCCGGATCGGTTTCTTTCGGCTTGTAAAGAAATTGGAATAGACGGTATGATCCTTCCTGATCTTCCCTTTGAAGAAAAAGAGGAGTTCCTGCCGCTGTGTCATGTATATGGCGTGGATTTGATTTCACTGATTGCCCCTACCTCTGAGAATCGTATCGCCATGATTGCAAAGGAGGCAGAAGGGTTCCTGTATATTGTGTCCAGTCTGGGGGTGACGGGAACCAGAAGTGAGATTAAGACAGATTTGCAATCTATGATAGAAGTAGTCAGACAGAATACAGATATTCCCTGTGCCATTGGGTTTGGCATTTCCACACCCGAGCAGGCGGCGGCAATGGCCGGAATCTCTGATGGCGCCATTGTGGGGTCGGCGATTGTGAAGCTGATAGAGAAGTATGGAAAAGAGGCTCCGGCGCATGTGGGGGAATATGTGAAACGCATGAAAGATGCAGTGAAGGCTGTTTCATAGATGCTGATACTTTATGGTTGATACTTTATGTTGATTTCCGGTTGAAGCCACATTTTGCTTGTGCTATAATTAAGCGATTACGGAGTTGAGGGAACTGCATCAATAGAAGGGACAGATCATAAGATGAAGACATTCTTGATTTTGGAAGACGGTACTGTGTTTGAGGGGACGCATATCGGGGCGAGGAAAGAGATTATCAGTGAAATCGTTTTTAATACGTCCATGGCGGGTTATCTGGAAGTGCTGACGGATCCATCCTATGCCGGGCAGGCAGTGTGTATGACTTATCCGTTGATTGGCAATTATGGCATATGTATAGATGATATGGAATCGAAGGGGCCCTGGCCGGACGGTTTCATTGTCCGGGAGCTAAGCAGGGTTCCCAGTAATTTCAGATGTGATATGACAATTCAGCAATTTCTGGAGCAGAATGGTGTACCGGGCATCGCCGGCATCGACACCAGGGCTCTTACCAGGATTCTTCGTGAAAAAGGTACCATGAACGGTATGATCACAACCAATGAGAACTACAATCTGGACGAAATCATTCCCAAGTTAAAATCCTATACAACAGGCAAAGTAGTGGAACGTGTAAGCTGCAAGGAGAAATATACGCTGCAGGGAACACAGGAGATTGCGGATAATGGTCCGCTTTCGGGCAGCAGTGTATTCCGGAAAGAGGATTATGCGGCAGGGATCCGGGAGAAGAAGCCGAGTCTTGTGAGAGAATTAAATGGCAAGGGACTTCGGGTAGCGCTCTTAGATCTGGGTGCGAAAGACAACATCGCCAGATCATTGGCCGAAAGAGGCTGTGATGTGACAGTCTATCCGGCGCAGACTGCGGCGGGGGAAATCCTTGCGGATGAGCCGGACGGCATTATGCTCAGTAATGGTCCGGGTGACCCCAAAGAGTGTACCGTTATGATAGAAGAAATACGAAAGCTTTATGAGTCTGAAGTGCCGATCTTTGCCATCTGTCTGGGACATCAGCTGATGGCCTTAGCCACAGGCGCAGATACTTTTAAGATGAAATACGGACACCGTGGCGGCAATCATCCGGTGAAGGATTTACAGACCGGCAGAGTTTATATTTCTTCCCAGAATCATGGTTATGTGGTGGATATGGACAAGCTGGATCCGGCGGTGGCGGTGCCGGCGTTTATCAATGTCAATGACGGCACGAATGAGGGGCTTTCCTACACCGGGAAGAATATTTTTACGGTGCAGTTCCATCCGGAAGCCTGTCCGGGGCCGCAGGATTCGTCTTATTTATTTGACAGGTTTATTAATATGATGAGAACATGAAGAGAACATGAAGTAGTACTAAGGCTGTAAAGGACACAGCCTAAGTACTGCTATGTCATGTTCGGAAGAATGACGCTTTGCGGTCATTCTTCCCGAATGTGTCTTAGATATAGAAGAATTGGATGTGGAAGGATTAAATCTATAGGGATTAAATCTATAAGGATTAAATCATAGAAGGATCAGATATAGAAGAATTAGATGATATAGAAGTATTAGGTTATAGAAGAATTGGATGTAGAAGGATCAGATTATAGAAGTGTTAGATATTGAAGAGATAGAAGGATGAGATGGAGGGGTAAGATGCCTAAGAATCCAAATGTGAAAAGAGTATTGGTGATTGGTTCCGGACCTATTGTGATTGGGCAGGCGGCGGAGTTTGATTATGCGGGCACCCAGGCATGCCGGTCTTTGAAAGAGGAGGGGATGGAGGTCATTTTGGTGAATTCCAATCCGGCCACCATTATGACAGACGGTGATATTGCGGATAAAGTGTATATTGAGCCCTTGACAACGAAGGTATTAGAGCAGATTATCCTCAGGGAAAAACCGGATTCCCTGCTTCCGAATATGGGAGGACAGGCAGGGCTTAACCTGGGTATGGAACTGGATGAGTCAGGGTTTCTAAGAGAGCATGGTGTGACGCTGCTGGGTACCACAGCAAGAACTATCCGTAAGGCGGAAGACCGTTTGGAATTTAAGGAGACCATGGAGAAGATTGGAGAGCCCTGCGCCCCTTCCCTGGTGGTGGAGAACATAGAGGACGGTGTAGCCTTTGCCAATAAGATCGGCTATCCGGTGGTACTGCGTCCGGCCTATACCCTGGGCGGTTCCGGCGGCGGCATTGCGCATAACCAGGTACAGCTGGAAGAGATTCTGGCCAATGGCCTGCGGCTTTCCCGGGTGGGACAGGTGCTGGTGGAGCGATGCATCGCGGGTTGGAAAGAGATTGAGTACGAGGTCATGCGGGACGGGGCCGGCAATTGTATCACAGTCTGTAATATGGAAAACATCGACCCGGTGGGCGTGCATACTGGGGACAGCATCGTGGTGGCGCCTTCCCAGACGCTGGGAGATAAGGAATACCAGATGCTTCGCTCTTCCGCCCTCAATATCATTAACGAACTGGGGATTACCGGCGGCTGTAATGTGCAGTTTGCCCTGCATCCAACCAGTTTTGAGTACTGTGTAATCGAGGTAAATCCCCGTGTGAGCCGTTCTTCAGCCCTGGCCAGCAAGGCCACAGGTTATCCCATTGCCAAGGTGGCGGCAAAGATTGCGCTGGGGTATACTTTGGATGAGATTAAGAATGCGATTACCGGCAAAACTTATGCAAGCTTTGAACCCACACTGGATTATTGTGTGGTGAAGATACCAAGACTGCCTTTTGATAAATTCATAACGGCAAAACGCACACTAACAACCCAGATGAAGGCAACCGGTGAGGTCATGAGCATCGGTAATAACTTTGAGGGGGCGCTGATGAAAGCCATCCGCTCGTTGGAACAGCATGTGGACTGCCTGCGCAGCTATGACTTTACGGACTTGTCCAAAGAGGAACTGCTGGAACGTCTGGAAATCGTGGACGATCAGCGGATCTATATCATTGCTGAGGCCATCCGTAAGGGGATTGCTTATGAGACCATACATGATATTACTATGGTGGATGTCTGGTTTATCGATAAGATTGCTATTCTCACGCAGATGGAAGAGGCCCTGGAGAGGGGGCCGCTTACGGTGGAACTCTTAAAGGAGGCCAAGCGGATAGAATTTCCGGACAATGTAATCGCAAGGCTTACAGGCAAAAGCGAAGAAGAAATCAAAAAGATGCGTTATGATAATGGCATTGTGGCGGCCTTTAAGATGGTGGATACCTGTGCGGCGGAGTTTGCAGCTTCCACGCCTTATTACTATTCTGTGTTTGGTTCAGAGACGGAAGTAACAGAATCCCATCCGAGGAAAAAGGTGCTGGTCTTAGGTTCCGGCCCCATTCGGATCGGCCAGGGAATTGAGTTTGATTATTGTTCCGTACATGCCACCTGGGCCTTTTCCAAAGCAGGTTATGAGACGATTATCGTCAACAACAATCCGGAGACAGTCAGTACCGATTTCGATATTGCAGATAAACTGTATTTCGAGCCGCTGACGCCGGAGGATGTGGAGAATATCGTTAATGTGGAGAAACCGGACGGCGCTGTGGTCCAGTTTGGCGGCCAGACGGCTATTAAATTGACGGAGAGTCTGATGAAGATGGGAGTGCCGATTCTAGGCACGAAAGCAGAGGATGTGGACGCTGCAGAGGACAGGGAACTTTTTGACAGGATTCTGGAAGAAACCCAGATTCCGAGGGCAGCAGGCGGCACGGTCTACACTGCCAAGCAGGCGAAAGAAGTGGCTAACAGACTGGGGTATCCGGTGCTGGTAAGGCCCTCTTATGTACTGGGCGGCCAGGGAATGCAGATTGCCATATGCGACGAGGAGATTGAGGAGTTTATGGCGGTCATCAACCGCTATGAGCAGGATCATCCGATTCTGGTAGATAAGTACTTACAGGGCAAGGAGCTGGAAGTGGATGCAGTCTGTGACGGCACGGATGTCCTGATTCCGGGGATTATGGAGCACATTGAGCGCACAGGTGTGCATTCCGGTGACAGTATTTCCGTGTATCCGGCGCCCACAGTCAGCGAAAAGGTGAAGGAGACCATCGCGGAGTATTCCAGAAGGCTGGCCAAGGCCCTGCATGTGATAGGACTCATCAACATCCAGTTTATTGCGGTGGGGGATGAGGTGTATGTGATTGAGGTCAATCCCCGTTCTTCCCGTACCGTACCTTATATCAGCAAAGTGACAGGAATCCCAATCGTGGATCTGGCAACGGAAGTCATTATAGGTAAGAAAATCAAAGAATTGGGCTATGAACCGGGCTTACAGCCAGCGGCAGATTACTTTGCCATCAAGATGCCGGTCTTTTCCTTTGAAAAGATTCGGGGCGCTGAAATCAGCTTAGGGCCGGAGATGAAGTCTACCGGTGAATGTCTGGGGATTGCGAGAACCTTCAATGAGGCCCTTTATAAAGCCTTTCTCGGTGCGGGCGTCAACCTGCCCAAACATAAGCAGATGATCATTACCGTCAAAGATGCCGATAAAGGTGAGGCCATCGAGGTGGCCAGACGGTTTGAAAAGCTGGGATATATCATATATGCTACCAGAAGTACGGCCAAGGCCCTGAATGATGCCGGGGTAAAGGCACGTAAGATTAATAAGATTTCCCAGGAATCCCCTACGGTCATGGATCTGATCTTAGGGCACCGGATTGATCTGGTTATCGACACGCCCACCCAGGGGAGGGATAAGAGCAGGGATGGATTCCTGATCAGACGCACTGCCATTGAGACCGGGGTGAATTGTATTACGGCCATGGATACGGCAGCAGCGTTAGTCACCAGTCTGGAAAATGCGGCGGCGCAGGGAGAGATGAGCTTGATTGATGTGGCTGGGATTGCCAGACGGGGTATGCAGAAAGGCACAAAGTAGAAAGAAAGTGTATGAATACAGTCAGAAATTATCAAAAGGAACTGGATAAGATCATAGGAGACCTTTTGGCGCGTCAGTTATCCTGTACACAGGAAGGGGCGTCCATGCAGCTGCCAAGGCTTCTTTTACATGCCTGCTGTGCCCCCTGCAGCAGCTATTGCCTGGAATATTTGAGGAATTATTTTGACCTGACTGTGTTTTATTATAATCCGAATATCACGGAGGATGTGGAATACCGCAAGCGGGTTGCGGAACAAAAGCGGCTGATCGGCAAGCTGAATGAGCAGACAGAAGATGCTGGCAATGGACAGGTTTGGCAAAGCGGGGAGATGAAAAAGCACTGCGAGATAAAGATTATGGAAGGAGCCTATGATCCGGCTCGTTTCTATGAGATTGCCAAAGGCTTGGAACAGTGCCCGGAAGGCGGAGAGAGGTGCTTTCGCTGCTATGAACTGCGGCTTCGGGAGAGCGCAAGGGTAGCTGAAGAACAACGTTTTGATTACTTTACCACTACCCTGACCATCAGCCCCTTAAAAAACGCGGCCAGGCTGAATGAGATCGGCGAGCGGCTGGGTGCGGAGTACGGTGTTGCATATCTGCCTTCCGATTTTAAGAAAAGAAACGGTTATAAGCGCTCTATTGAACTGTCTAAAGAATATCACCTGTATCGGCAGGATTATTGCGGCTGCGTATATTCCCGTATGGAACGGGAAAAGCAGAAGCAGGCCAGCCATGCAGGCTGCTTGGAATAATGTTTGACTGCGTTGTGCGGTCCAAGTTGACTTTTAAGTAAAAAAAGGTACAATGGTAAATGATATAAATTTGGAGATAAAAAGTCTTAGTAGAGAAAACAGGGAACAGCAACAGGGAAAGGTAACAGAACATGCAGAAAATATTAGACCAGATATCAGAACAAATGATGGCGGCCTTTGCGTCGGCAGGGTATGACGGGGAACTGGGTAAGGTCACACTGTCCAATCGTCCCGATCTTTGTGAATTTCAGTGTAACGGCGCTATGGCAGGCGCCAAAAGATACCATAAGGCGCCGCTTATGATTGCACAGGATGTGGCACAGCAGCTTACGGACAGTGAAGTATTTGGGGAAGTCAGTGCCGTGGCGCCTGGATTTTTGAACCTTAAGATAAAAGAGTCTTTCCTGAAAGCCTATTTAAATGAGATGGAGCAGGCAGAGAAGTTCGGTCTTGCCATGCCTGAGAAACCACAGAAGATTATTCTGGACTATGGCGGGCCTAATGTGGCAAAGCCGCTTCATGTAGGGCATTTGCGTTCGGCCATCATCGGCGAGAGCATTAAGAGAATCTGCCGCTATGCCGGTCATGATGTAACAGGTGATATTCATTTGGGTGACTGGGGACTGCAAATGGGGCTTATTATTACGGAATTACAGATAAGACAGCCGGGCCTGGTCTATTTTGACGATGACTATACAGGGGAATACCCCTCGGAGGCTCCCTTTACGATTTCCGAATTGGAAGAGATATACCCCACAGCCAGCGCGAAGTCCAAAGAGGATGCAGCTTATAAGGCAGCGGCCATGGAAGCTACTTTTAAGTTGCAGAACGGCGTGCGCGGTTATCGTGCTTTGTGGCAGCATATTATCAAAGTGTCTGTGGCGGACTTAAAGAGAAATTATGATAATCTGCATGTTACCTTCGATCTCTGGAAAGGAGAGTCTGATGTACACGATATCATTCCCGGTATGGTGGAGCAGATGAAGCAGGGCGGCTTTGCTTACGAGAGTGAGGGTGCCTGGGTAGTGGACGTGAAGGAAGAGACGGACACCAAAGAAATCCCGCCCTGTATGATCTTAAAGTCGGACGGCGCCGCTTTATATAACACCACAGATCTTGCTACGATCAAGGATCGGGTGGCAAATTATCATCCGGATAAAATGATATATCTGACCGATAAACGTCAGGAACTGTACTTCGAGCAGGTATTCCGCTGCGCGAGAAAGACTGGACTTGTAGAGCCCAGCACCCAGCTTGTGCATATCGGTTTTGGCACCATGAACGGCAAGGATGGCAAGCCCTTTAAGACCAGAGAGGGCGGCGTTATGCGTCTGGAAAACCTGATTCGGGAAATTAAAGAAGAGATGATCTGCAAGATTCATGAGAATGCCCAGACGAAGGGATACCAGGTGAATGAAGAAGAGGCGCAGGAGACAGCCAAGGTGGTAGGGCTTGCGGCAATCAAATACGGAGACCTCTCCAACCAGGCTTCTAAAGACTACATCTTTGATATGGACCGCTTTACTTCCTTTGAGGGTGATACCGGGCCCTATATTCTCTACACGATTGTACGGATTAAGTCAATCCTGAATAAGTATGAGGAGCAGGGCAAGAAATTGACCGATGTGGTCATACAAGAGGCGCTGAATCCTTCCGAGAAAGCATTAATGTTGGAGCTGACGAAATTCCATGGCATGATGGAACTATCCTTTGCAGAGATTGCGCCACACAGAATCTGTGCCTACATCTATGATTTGGCCAATGCGTTTAACAGGTTCTATCATGAGACCAAGATTCTGACAGAGACGGATGAAGAGAAGAAAGCAGGATGGATTGCTGTGCTGAAATTGACCAGGGAAGTCCTGGAAGTCTGCATTGACCTGCTGGGTTTTGAGGCTCCTGACCGGATGTAGAAAGCGGTTTGTGTATAACAAGTCAGGAAGAAATAAAAAGCTGATAAAAATTTCCTGCAAAACACTTGACAAGCAGTGGCAATCAATTGTATACTAGCAAAGCGGGTTGCGGAAGCGACCCGTTGATATGGGGTCTTAGCTCAGCTGGGAGAGCATCTGCCTTACAAGCAGAGGGTCATAGGTTCGAGCCCTATAGGCCCCATTTGGGAAGCCGGGAACGGCTTCCCCTGTAAATTTTATGATTTATATAATATATGGCGAGATAGCTCAGCTGGCTAGAGCATACGGTTCATACCCGTAGTGTCGAGGGTTCAAGTCCCCCTCTCGCTATTACCTTTAAGAGTGCGGAAAGCCATGATTTTATTGGCTTTCCGCATTTTTTTGCCCAGATGTGGCTCCCATTGGAGACACTTCTGCGCTGAGTTTTTTTGGATACAGTTGGATACAACCCTTTTTAGGTGGATATCGCGCAGATCTGCTCCATTGCACTCTTCTTGATTGTCAGTTCCATAATGTCGTAATTATAGTGAGTCCGGTTCACTTCTTCCGTATGTCCCATGATCAGAGCGACCGTTGCGCTGGGCAGTCGGCTGTTCAGCTTCGAGGACACTGTCCTTCGCAGGGCATGAATGCTCTTGGCATATATATTTGCTTCTATCCCTCGGCGGTACATTGCCTTTGAGACGGTCGGAGCGATTACGCGGCCATTTGTGTCAGCTATGATATAGTCGCTGTCAATGCCATGCCCTTGTCAGCTATCAAGTAATAATCCAGACGCATGTACTGGATGGATTTATAGTTATGGTGTATTTGACAGAGATACGGGCGTCTGTTTTAGGAGTGATGCTAAAACAAAAGATGCAGTCGAGATAGAGGACGAATATTTTGATGTACGGTCTGAAACGAATAAGGTTGAGCAATATCCGGTATACCACTTGACATACACCTTAGACTGCCCGGCTGACTATGATGGCGCGGTGTTCCTATTTGGCTATCTTACACCGGAAATGAAGGAGATATGGAAACAAATTGACCTTACCGCAGGATCGTATACGCTGGATGAACTGCCATATGATATGGAAAGCCTACGGTACTGGACCCTGACAGATGAGTAATATGATGTAAAATTAATAATCCTGCAAGAAACATGTTTTATATACATTGTTCATTCAGATATATGTAGAGTTCTTTTATTGACAGTATAATAAGTACTCCCGGGCTTAAGGAACATTGGGGGAAAGAAGGTTACAGATATTCCCCAGATACCTGAATAAAGCCGACTGGTATCTCTTAGGGGTGGCGGGCGGGTTCAGGCCAGTATGGGGTGTGAGGCGATGCGGCCAGCGTCGGGGGTATTCGCTTTTGTCAATCTCTTTGGCTCATCCGCCGGATGGATGCCGATGTCCATGAATCTCTGGTGAGATGGCAGTAAAACAGGGAGGCAGTTCCCGTATCTTCAAGGACTGTCCGTTTGTTCTTAAAAATAATCCTATTCTAATCAAATGTATGGAAATGCGATTTTATTCTTTCTGGGGGAAGAGTGTAAGGGGTATATTGTGTTGCTGATACCTATCAGATATGATAAAATAGTTGCAATGAGCAGATGTTTTATGAGTTGGCAATAGGAATCTAAGATTGTAAGGAAGGATAAAAATGGACGATCAATATAACCAGCAGAATCATGCAAATTTTAACCAACAGGGAAACGCTTATCAACCAGGGCAGTCTTATCAACAGGGAAACGCTTATCAACCAGGGCAGTCTTATCAACAGGGAAACGTTTATCAGCAAGGGAATTCTTATCAACAAGGACAGTACTACCGGCAGGGGAGTTCTTATCAACAGGGGAATCCCTATCAGCAGGGAAACGCTTATCAACAAGGACAGTACTACCAGCAGGGGAATCCCTATCAACAGGGGACTTCCTACCAGCAGGGGAATCCCTATCAACAGGGGAGTCCTTATCAGCAGGGAACCTATGAACAGAGCAGCTCTTACCAGCAGGGAAATACCTACATGGGTGGCAGTTACAGAGGGCAGGATAGTTCTTACAATTATGGCGGTAATTCCGAATCCCAGAAGGCTCCTAACATTTTTCAACAGTTTGTTCTGTCCTTTATACCATTCCGATATGAAGGACTGACGAGGGTCACTACCGGAAGCATGATTGGTTTCGTGACGCTTTTGGCTCTGATTGCAACCGTTATTTCATTTATAAGTCTGGCAATCAGTTTTTCACCCGCTGAACTGCAAACGTGGACAAACAAACTGCCGGATTTTGAGATCAGGGATGGACACTTGTTTATCGAGGAAGATTTCCTGTATGATGAAGATGATATGTTCGTATATATGACAGAAGATATCGATGCATTTACATACGAGGATGCCGCAAATCTGGCTGCTGAAGGATATCAGAGCATTATCCTGGTGGGAAGGGACAGAGTTTCGAGCATGCAGAACTGGGAGTATCAGCAGGGTGATTTTGATAATTTAGCTGGGGAAATCGAAATCAGTAAGACATGGATTGTCGATACACTGCTGCCTATGCTTAAGATTGTGGCTATATTTGGATATGTCATCTTTTTTGTAGGAAGAGTTTTATGGTATTTCCTGTGTGCGGCAGTTTATCTGCTGTTTGCGATGCTCATCGCTTCTGTTATGAAAAAGCAGCAATCGGCAGGGGCGTTGTATAGAGTGGCCGTGTATTCCAAGGTGTTGATGTTTGTGATCGCGGCACTTCTCAGTGAGCTCTCCTTTGTGCATTTTTCAGTACCCCTGATGTTAAGAGCTGCTATAACAATAGCATTTATGGGAGTTGCAATTGCAAAATTACCCGGAAAAAACTGACAGGTATTGTTTTCAATTGTTTTTTTTATAGAAATGATTGAAATAAGATAACAGCTATGTTACCATGTGAATAAAGCTGATGCTGGTATTATAATATTTTGCGGTTTTCTACAATATATAAAGTAACAGGAGGAGAAGCAAAATGCGCAAAAGTATCAAAATAATGGTTGGGATTCGAATTGCACTGGCGTTTTTAGCGGTGCTGCTGTTTAGTACACTCACAACCAGGAATATCATCAATATGGAGCAGTCTGAGGAATACAATATTGAGGTGAACGCTCTTTTACAGAGAGTACAGAAAGCAGAAGTGGCACACTATAAGTGGTCCGGCAATCTCAGTAACGCTTTGTACGCGGGCACAGAATTTACCGGCAGTACAGATCCTACCGGCTGTGTGCTGGGACAGTGGCTTTATGGCGAGGCAGGAACAGATGATCAGGAGATTCTTGATTTGCGGAATCAGCTGGAGCCGCTTCATAAGGAACTTCACGAGTCGGCTACATATGTATTGGATATGATGGCTACAGATCCAGAACAGGCACAGGTATATTATCAGGAAACAATTTTGACAAATCTGAATACGCTGGTAGGGTTGTTGGATCAGGTTGTGGAGCGCGGCGGCGTACTGAACGACATCAGTACGGAACACATGCATAATACTGTGATGACCATGCACTATGTTACGACTGCAGGTTTAGCACTGACGATAATCTGTCTTCTGAGTCTTGTTATTTATATCATGACTCGTGTGGTGAAACCGATTCTTGTTATCACCAACAAAGCAAAGCCTTTACAGGAAGGCAATCTGAAGCTGGATATCAATTACAACAGCAAAGATGAAATTGGCGATTTGGCCAGAACGCTGAAAGCTTCTATTGAACAGACGAGTCAGTACATAGAAGATATCAATCGCATGATGGGAGAGCTTTCGCAGGGAAATTTCAATGTAGTTCCTTCGGTTCCTTTCATTGGAGATTTCCGTTCTATATCGGATGCTATTGAAAGCTTTACGAATTCACTTTCAGCAGCCATGGCCAATATCCACAATGTGGAACAGCAGGTGTTTGGGCATGCGAGGACTCTTTCTGATGGTTCTCAGATGCTGGCACAGGGTGCAACGGAACAGGCCAGTGCGGTGGAAGAGCTTTCGGCTACATTAGATGATCTGGCAAAGAGTGCGAAGCAGAATATTCAGATGGCTTCTGAAATGCGGGATACTGCTCATCTCACAGGTAAACAGGTGAACTTAAGCAGTCAGCAGATGGATCAGCTGATTAATGCTATGATGGATATCAGCAGTACATCCCAGCAGATTGAGGAAATTATTTCTACCATTGAGAACATTGCGTTCCAGACGAATATCCTTGCACTGAATGCAGCAGTTGAAGCAAGCAGGGCCGGCACGGCAGGTAAAGGTTTTGCTGTGGTGGCAGAAGAGGTTCGTAATCTTGCAGCCCAGTCAGATCAGGCAGCCAAGGCGACCAAGGAATTGATTGAGAATTCCGTTCGGGCAGCAGAGAAGGGTAATAAGATTGTGGAAGAGGTTTCAGGAACCTTGCAGAAGACTCTGGAATTGGTTGTGAAATCCAATAGTTCCATCGATGAGATTACGGATGCGGTACAGGAAGAGGCAACTTCAATTGAACAGGTGGCTGAGGGAATCGGACAGATTGCCAGTGTGGTACAGACCAACTCCGCGAACAGCGAGGAGTCGGCGGCTGTCAGCACAGAGCTTTTTGAGCAAGTGAACCGTCTGCAGGATCAGACAAATAAGTTCCAGTTAAAGAATAATTAAAAAATAATTAAAAAATAATTTAAAAAATTTAAAGAATGGAAGTATTAACCAATAAAAGCATTTGCATAAGTTAAGATATGGGGAAAGGCATTGATATTTTTCAATGTCTTTTTCTTTTTTGTGTAAGTTATCGCTTGTTAAGTACTGTGTTTTAGCATATAATATATACTCAGGAATACATCAGAGAGTATAAAAGTATAAGTGGAGGAAACATGAGCAGAGGCAAAAGAGGAATCAAAAACTTAATGAAAGCAGCAGTAGTTTCAGTGGTGGCATTGGCGGCTGTAATAATGGCCGGACGAGAGCAGATGGATGTACAGGCAGCCGGACGTCCGGTGGAGATTCGCAGTTGTCTGATTTCGGGAGACGATGTGCTCTGTATGATCAAGGCAAACAGCGTGCCAAGCAGTGATGACGGTAAATATTACATCTATGCGGATGAGGTGTTTGAAGATGGTCCGGAAGGTGAAGTTGTAGCTACTGTTGATGCGGAATCATCGGTCACAGCAAGTTTTCCGCTCAATTATAATACAGAAGATTCTAATCTGAGCCGTAAATTCCTGGTGGCAGTGAAACGTAACGGTCAGATGATGCAGGTCAGTGATGAGCACTATATTACGAACCCGGAAGAGGTTGCCGCGTTCACTTCGGCTCGCATGAACACTGGAATTAAGGGGATTTTGTTAGACACCACAAGGGTTCTTGGCGGAGAGTTGGAAGAGTTGGGTGTCCAGCAGGTTATTTATAATCTGAGTGTGGATGAGCTGTGTTCCGGAGCAGATGTTCCCGGTGCTATTTCCTTTGATTATAACGGCAGAACATATTACTTTGACAATACTATGGTGACCCATTATGATCAGTTATTTAAGCTTTTGAATGAGAAAGGATTGCAGATTACGGTAGTCCTTCTGAACAGGGGAGAAGGCGCTTATTCCCAGGATCTGGTTCATCCGATGGCGAAAGAGGGGGATGTGGATTGTCCGGGTTATGCGCTGAACGTAGCGGATGCAGAGGGTGTAAACCATTTAAAGGCAGTCTGTGCTTTTCTGGGTCAGCGTTACTCCGGCAGGGTTGACTGCGGTCAGGTTGACAACTGGATTGTGGGTAATGAGGTCAATGCCAGGACAGAGTGGTGGTATATGAATTCCACTTCCCTGGATGTAAATGTGAATGTTTATGTCAAGGCTTTTCGTATTATGTACAATGAGATGAAGGGCATGAATGCGAATGTGCAGATTTATAATTCCATTGACCAGGAGTGGAATAGGAAGTCCAATCCGGGAAGTTTTCTGGCCAAAGAATATCTGGATAAGTTTAATTATTATATGAACCGGGAAGGCAATGTTGACTGGGGACTTTCTTATCATCCCTACAATTCGCCGCTCTATGATCCATATGCATGGAACGGACCGGCAGTATGGGTGAAGCAGAATCTCTCCACGCCTTATATCACGATGCAGAATGTGGATATTCTGATAGATTATATGCACGAGGATAAGTTCTTAAATCCATCCGGTGAGGTGAGGAGCATTTCCCTGGCAGAGATTGGTTACACATCTTACTTTGGGGATTCCAAGCAGGAGGCGTCAGTGGCCTACGGATATCTCAAAGCGGCTTCCCTGCCGGATGTGGATGCGTTCATGCTGTTCAGATTGACGGATGATGCACATGAGATGGAGAGTAAGTTAAGTCTTGGTATTGAAGATATAAATGGAAATAAAAAGCCGGCCTACGACATCTATAAGAATCTGGGCACGGCAAATGAGGCGGCAGCCAAGGAGAGAGCCTCAGAGATTATCGGTATGGATATCGACGAGATGATTCGTGATAATATTGTCTGGACCAGGAGCGGTGATGGTGTCGTACAATAGAATCTTCCAACCAGGGTATTCTCTGTGAGGCGGCATATAATAATCCGTGTTTTAGTAAGTGTGTTGTCCACATGAGGTTTGTGGGCAATGCACTTTTTTGATTAAATAGCAATTATTATAGTTTGCTGTATTTTTGTATTTATTGTATCAAAAGGGAGTATAGAATAAAAAATAATTATGGTGAAAGAATATGGAGTAAGAGGTAGATTTAAGAAGATGTAAGGGGGTATTGTACTGGTAAAGGGTAAAGTACTGCTGATTATTCCACATCAGGATGACGAATTGCTTGTTGGCGGCGGATTATTGAAAATTTTCGCTGATAGTGCAAGATATGAAGTATATGTGGTATTTACCACCAATGGAGACCATTATGCGCATGAAGGGGAAGTGCGCATACGGGAATCTTTCCATGTCCTGACGAAGTTGTACGGGATAGAGGAATCCCATATTTATCTGCTTGGTTATGGGAATGAATGGAAGGGAACGACTCACCTGTATAATGAAACCGGGCACAAAGTTCTGACGTCTCTTGGTAACAGGCGAGAAACTTTTGGCATTGCAGGGCATGAGGAATATCGTAAGATGAAATCAGGACGTCATAGTGTCTATTGCCGGGATGAGTTTAAACAGGACTTACAGGAACTGCTAGAGGACGTCAGGGCAGATATCATTATGGCCGTTGATTATGATAAGAATCCGGATCATAAGGCGGTGTCTTTGATGACAGAGGAATGTATCGGGGAACTATTAAGAAAGATGCCCGATTATCGGCCAGTGGTCTTGAAGAGATATGGTTATGACGGGGTATGGAAGGGAAAGGCGGATTTCTTTGAGATACCGCGCCGAAGGACTCTGTTAACCCAGGAAAATACGCCGTATGATGCAGAAGATAAAGTCTGTATAGCCATGCCGCCGGAGTGCAGTACGCCTCATCTTAGACGTAACTTCCTATACCGGGCGGCCAGGTGCTACAGAACACAGGAAGCCTGGCAGAAGGCAGACGAGATTATCAATATTGATGAGGTCTTCTGGAAGAGAAGGACAGACAATCTGCTGTATGAGGCTGTCATAGAGGCATCTTCCGGAAAGCCGGAGTATATCAGGGACTTTAAACTCTTTGACTGTGCCGACGTGTTACAGAAAGAACTGCTCATAAAAGAATGCGCATGGCTTCCGGATATCTCTGATCAGGAAAAGGAAATTCACATGCACTTCCAGGCCCCCAAGAGGGTGGAGCGAATCAACATATATGCGCTTGGAAGGCAGGAAGAGGACTGTCTGTCAGGAGAGTTGCTGTTTGATACGGGGATGTGCCTGCAGACAGGAAATATGTGCCTGAACGGTAAGAAAAATGCTTTTCTTTTTAAGGCGCAGGAAGGGGTACGGGATATCCGGTTCCGGGTGAATCAGTGCACTGGAAATCCGATTGGCATCACGCAGATAGAAGTCTTTTCTTCTCGGGAAGATGCATTGCCGGAGGATTTAAGGCAGGTGGTTTTTGAAAAAGATTGGCTTCCCTATAATGGGTATACCAGAATGCTGATGATAATAGAAAACCTTGTGTTTCAGTTTCGCAAGAAAGTGTCCAGATGGATTCCCAACAAATATGTTCTGAAGCGGCGTTATCCAGAACTCAGGGAGAAGGAGTTCGGCTTCTTTGGTTATAGAATCAGATATATCCGGGAACATTTAAAGAGCTGATAGAAAGGAAGTCCGGGAATCAGGGTGTAAGAGATGAAAACACAATGAGATGATATCGGGCAGTTTCCTGCTTTTATGTATCGTCTCATTGTGTTTTTCTTTGTAAGATTATGAAATATCCAATTCGGGCGGGACATCCAGTTCATGAGGAACAGGCGCTCCGTTTTTCTTTCTCTGTCGTACACATTCTGTCAGTAGATACTCTATCTGGCCATTTACAGATCGAAAATCGTCCTCTGCCCAGGCTGCAATGGCGTCATAGAGCTTTGATGACAGACGCAGTGGTATTTGCTTTTTGGTGTTGTCAGCCACTTAGTAAAGGCTTCCTGAATTCACAATGGGCTGGGCATCCCGATTACCACACAGCACCACCAGAAGGTTGGATACCATGGCTGCCTTGCGCTCTTCGTCAAGCTGTACCACTTCTTTTTCGGAAAGGCGCTCCAGTGCCATTTCTACCATGCCGACGGCGCCATCTACAATCATCTTTCTGGCGTCTATGATAGCGGAAGCCTGTTGTCTCTGTAACATAGCAGCGGCTATTTCCGGTGCATAGGCGAGATATGTGATTCTTGCTTCGATGATTTCAAGACCAGCCTTGGAAACCTTGCTCTGAATTTCCTTCCGGATACGTTCTGCCACGACTTCACTGGAACCGCGAAGAGAACCTTCGTCAGCCAGACCGTCACCGGTAGTGTCTACATTTTCTGCCACATCGTAGGGATACATGCGTACAATGTTGCGAAGAGCGCTGTCGCACTGCAGGGAAAGATATTCTTTATAATTATCCACGTTAAATACCGCTTTAGCCGTGTCTGTGACCCGCCACATGACAGCGATCCCGATTTCAATAGGATTTCCCAGACAGTCATTAATTTTCTGACGGCTGTTATTTAATGTCATAATCTTCAGGGAAATCTTTTTGCTGGTAACGGCGCTGACAGTGGCTCCAGAGCCTTCTTTTCCGGCAGAAATCTGTAAAAGACTGTTATTTCCAAAAATATTACCGCTATTTCCCACATCGCCGCTCTGTTTCAGCCTGGTTTCGGCTGCCGGATTGAGAGCCGAACAGAAGGGATTGACCCAGTAGAATCCGTCATCTTTCAAGGTACCGATATATTTGCCAAAAAGGGTCAGTACCAAGGCTTCCTGCGGTCTTAACACTTTAAGGCCGCAGAATAAGATCCAGCCTAAACAAATAAAGATGAGCCCTGCGGCAAAGAGAGCAATGCCCCAGGGAGCCTGAGGACCTGTTTCATTCAGACCGTTAATACCGCCAACAATAGTCGCGGCGATGGCAGCCAGATAGAGTGCCAGAATAAGGAAAAGCATGGGCATGCCGTTTTTATTCTTGTTTAAAAGTTTTTCTTCCATAATAAATTCCTCCGTGATTGTTTGATATATGAATGATATCACAATGATATCAGTATGTCAACAATACAGCAGAAAATAATATTGTGAAAATCAGGAAGGTAAGGAAAATAGGGAAGATAAGGGAGATAAGGAAGATAAGGAAGATAAGGGAGATAAGGAAGATAAGGAAGATAAGGAAGATAAGGGAGATAAAGGAGATAAGGAAAGCTACAGAGAGATTTGTTAAGGGAAAGGCTGTAAGGGAAAAGTTATAAGAGAAGAGATATAAGAGAAAAGAAAACCGGATATGCTGACAATGGCATATCCGGCTTAGGGTTGCTATGAGCTGAATCTTCTCAGAGGAAAGGATCACAATGGATGACCGGTCAGAAGTTCGTACCCCTGCAGGTATTTGTCAATTGTCTTCTGTACGATGTCATCCGGCAGTGTCCAGTCGTGTCCCTCATTAGATTTGAGCCAGTCTCTGGCAAACTGCTTGTCGAAGGAAGGCTGGCTGTGGCCGGGTTCATATCCTTCTGCCGGCCAGAAGCGAGAGCTGTCCGGTGTGAGCATCTCATCGCCAAGGACGATATTACCCGCTTCGTCTAACCCAAATTCAAACTTGGTATCGGCAATGATAATACCGCGGGTCAGCGCGTATTCGGCGCATTTCTTATACAGGGCAATGGTGTAGTCGCGAAGCTTTGCGGCGTACTCTTCTCCCTTGCCGGGGAATCTTTCTTCTAAATAGGCCACACTCTGTTCAAAAGATATATTTTCATCATGATCGCCAATTTCCGCCTTGGTGGAAGGAGTGTAGATGGGCTCCGGAAGCTTGTCTGATTCCCGCAGGCCTTCTGGTAATCTGATACCGCAGACAGTGCCGTCTTTTACGTAACTTGCCCAGCCGCTGCCAGTGATATAGCCGCGGACGATGCATTCGATGGGAAGCATGTTCAGTTTACGGCAGAGCATACTATTGCCGTTGAACTGTTCCTGTCTGAAGAATGCAGGCATATCCTTTACATCTACTGAAATCATGTGGTTGGGAAGGATGTCCTTTGTCATGTCAAACCAGAATTTGGACATCTGTGTAAGGACGGCGCCCTTTTGGGTCACCTGGTTTTTTAAGATTACATCAAAACAGCTGATGCGGTCTGTGGCGACCATGATCAGGCTGTCGCCGTTGTCGTAGATTTCGCGTACTTTTCCTTCTTTGATCGGTTTTAATGCAGTCATTGGTATCCTCCATGTAAGAGCAATATTGTTGTTTATATCTTCTATATCTTATAACAGTGCGGGCAGTTTTACAATAGGAAAAGCTCCGGCAGACTTTGAACAGGATTATTTCGTGAAAGATTTCATGAAAAATGGTCATACTAAAAAGGAAAGCCGGTCTGTCATGCGGGCAGGAAGCAGATATTCTGAAAAGAAAAGGGCCGGTAAAAGGAGGAAATCATATGGAGCTAAAGGGATCAAAGACAGAGAAAAATCTGTTGGCGGCTTTTGCGGGAGAGTCACAGGCATATACCAAATATACTTATTATGCATCCAAAGCCAGAAAAGATGGGTATGAGCAGATTGGCAATATCTTTGCAGAAACGGCAGCCAATGAGAGAGAACATGCTAAGATATGGTTTAAGTATCTCAATGACGGGGCAGTACCTCATACCAACAGGAATCTGGAAGATGCTGCCGCCGGTGAGAACTATGAGTGGACAGATATGTACGCCGGGTTTGCCAAAGATGCGAGAGAAGAAGGCTTTGAGGAACTGGCCGTGCTTTTTGAAGGCGTGGCGCGGATTGAGAGAGAGCATGAGGAGCGGTACAGGAAACTGATTGAGAATCTGGAAGATGGGCTGGTCTTTTCAAGAGACGGGGATTGTATTTGGCAGTGCTTAAACTGCGGTCATCTGGTGATTGGTAAGAAAGCTCCCATGGTATGTCCGGTCTGCAAGCATGAACAGGCGTATTTCCAGATCAAGCCGGAGAATTATTGAGATGTCAGAGCCAGGTTCTGCCGCGCAGCGGACGGAATCATAGACATCGTAAGAAAGCTGGTACAGTAAATCTGTATCGGCTTTTTTGCGCTTCCTTTTTTGTATATTTTCGGAGACAAACTTGTCAAAGAAAAAGTGATGTGGTATGATGACACCGTATTGTATCTCGTATGAGAATAATAACAGGAGGAATTGTACCATGAAAAATGAAAAGACTTATGAACTTGTGCTTACGGCACTGTTCACCGCCATAATTGTGATTATGGCCTTCACACCGCTGGGATACATCCCGCTTGTAGTCATCAATGCGACGATCATTCATATCCCGGTCATCCTTGGAGCGCTATTTCTTGGACCGAAGAAAGGTGCATTTTTAGGATTCGTATTTGGTCTTACCAGTTTCATCAACAACACATTTAAGGCGGCAACAGCCTCGGCGTTTGTATTTTCACCGGTCTTAGCCGTAAACGTGGTCGGCGTATCCGGCATTTTCAGGAGCCTTTATATCTGCTTTGTGCCAAGGATTTTAGTTGGCGTGGTTCCCTATTTTATCTATGTGCTGATACGCAAGGCAGCAGGGGACGAACATAAAGCAGGCAGAGTTGCAGTCAACACAATAGCATCTGTTATATTATTTATCTCTGTCAGAGCGTTTTTCATTCGGCTGCTGCCGGAGAGCCTGAGTGCCATGGTGTGCACAATCATCGGCGTTGTGGCCGGTGTCATTCTGATGGCAGTGCTTACCATCAGCGGTAATACAAAGGGGTCTTCCAACATAGCCCTCTCCTATGCGGGGCTTGCAGGCGCCTTTACCAATACCCTCTTTGTTATGAGCGGTATCTTTATTCTATATAAGGATGCTTATGCCCAGGCCATGGGTGTCGCTGGGGATGCGGTGCTGGATGTCATCATGGGAGTCGTTGCCTTCAATGGTGTGGTGGAAGCTGTGGTGGCGGCAATCATCGTGACAGGTGTGGGACTTGCACTGACAAGGGTGAAACCTGTCTATACCACAGAGAAAAGCGGATCGACAGAGGCACTCTTAGCGGCTAAGAAGGCTTAAAAGATGCATTGTATTCAAAGATGTATTGCCTTCAAAGAGGCATTGGTAAGAAATGATAATAAAAATGATAAGCTGAAGAAGCTTTGAAGATATATAAATACTTAATGTAAATACAAAATATAAATAGCATATGTAACCGAAAGACTGAGAGAACAATACAACAATGATAGTTCATTAGTACAACGCCGGTACAGCATCGGTACTGGTGGAATATCACATTTTATATTTGCAAAAAGAAAGAATAAAATCAAAGGAAAGCAGGGTGACAGGCCGGATGGATGAAAACTTTCGTCTGTTCGGCAGCTGCTGTCCGGAAGGATTAAGAAGAAATAAAGCAACACAAGTTATTCCAAGGAAAGGCAGGACAGAAGATATGATCTTGGCGATTGACATTGGGAACACGAATATTGTCATCGGGTGCATCGAAGGGGAGAAGGTGAACTTTGTAGAACGGGTTTCTACAGACCTTTCCAAGACAGAGCTGGAATATGTGGTGGAATTTAAGACACTGTTTGATCTGTACCAGATTGGCCTTGCGGATATTACGGGCAGTATCATCTCCTCTGTCGTACCTCCCCTGAATAATATCATGAAGTCATCCCTGGAGAAGATGCTGCACAAGGCACCGCTTGTGGTGGGGCCGGGTGTTAAGACAGGACTCAATATCCTGATGGATAATCCGGGACAACTGGGATCCGATCTGGTGGTCAATGCGGTGGCGGGTCTGCATTATTATGGCGAGCCGATCATTATGATTGATATGGGGACGGCTACCACAATCAGTGTGGTGGATAAGAAACGCAATTACATAGGCGGCATGATTCTGCCTGGGGTGAAGGTGTCTCTGGATTCTCTGGTGAACCGGACATCCCAGCTCCCGCGTATCAGCCTTGAGGCGCCCAGGAAAGTAATCGGAACGAATACCATCGATTGTATGAAGAGCGGTATCGTGATGGGGCAGGCGGCCTGCCTGGACGGCATGATTGAGCGGATTCATGAGGAACTGGGGTATCAGGCGCCGGTAGTGGCTACCGGCGGTCTGTCAGCGAGTATTGTGCCCCATTGTAAGAAAGAGATTATCTGTGATAATGAGCTGACGCTTAAGGGACTTGGACTGATTTATCATAAGAATGTGGAATAGGAGCGAATCTGGCTAAAAGGAGTGCAGGAAGGGACGGATAGAAGGAAAAGGAGATGGATAACATATGTTCTTAAAAGATAAACATATCGTGCTGGGCGTAAGCGGCAGCATCGCTGCCTATAAGATTGCTTCTCTGGCAAGTATGCTGATGAAGAGGCAGGCGGATGTGACGGTAATTATGACACAGAATGCTACGAATTTCATTCATCCTATTACCTTTGAATCACTGACAGGCAATAAGTGTCTGGTGGATACGTTTGACCGGAATTTCCAGCATAGTGTGGAACATGTGTCTTTAGCAAAGCAAACAGATGTTATTCTTGTTGCGCCGGCATCGGCCAATGTGATAGCCAAGGCGGCTCATGGGATTGCGGATGATATGCTGACGACTACTTTGCTGGCCTGTCAGTGTCCGAAGATAGTTGCGCCTGCCATGAATACCAGGATGTATCACAATCCGGTGGTGCAGGACAATCTGAAGATTCTTGAGAAATACGGCATGGAAGTCGTTACACCGGACAGTGGGTATCTGGCTTGCGGTGATACCGGAGAAGGTAAGATGCCGGAGCCGGAAGCCTTGTATGAGGCAATCGTGAAGGCACTGACGCCAAAAGATATGGCGGGCATGAAGGTGCTGGTCACAGCGGGCCCTACCCAGGAGAAGCTTGATCCTGTGCGTTATATCAGCAATCATTCCACTGGCAAAATGGGATATGCCGTTGCCAGGGCGGCCATGATGCGCGGCGCAGAGGTGACACTTGTGTCAGGAAAAGTAGCGATACAGCCTCCGGCAGGCGTGAATACGGTACCGGTGGTATCGGCTGCGGATATGGCCCAGGCGGTGAAGGCATCGGCACAGGACCAGGATATCATCATCAAGGCAGCTGCGGTGGCTGATTACCGTCCTTTAAAGGCAGCGGATGAGAAGATGAAGAAAAAGGACGGGGAGTTGACGATTGCCTTAGAGCGTACAGAGGACATACTGGCCTATCTGGGTGCGCATAGAAGAGAGGGGCAGTTTATCTGCGGTTTCTCCATGGAGACAGAGCATATGCTGGAGAACTCCAGGGTGAAACTTGAGAAAAAAAATATGGATATGATCGTGGCCAATAATTTACGACAGGAGGGGGCTGGCTTTGGAACGGACACCAATGTGGTGACGCTGCTTACCAGAGAGGAAACCCTGGAATTGCCCATACTCAGCAAGGAGGAAGTGGCAGACAGACTGCTCACTTTTATTCTGAATAAACTTGGAAAGAAGGCTTAACAATGATTCAGGATCTGACAGTGGGGGACTCCCAGAAAACACTGATCGGGTACACCGTGCCTATGTTTATCAGTGTGGTATTTCAACAGTTGTATAATATTGCGGACAGTATGATCGCAGGTAAGTTTGCGGGAGAGGACGCGCTGGCGGCGGTAGGCGCCTCCTATCCCATCACCATGATATTCATGGCGGTGGCGGTAGGAAGCAATATCGGCTGTTCGGTGGTCATCTCCCAGCTTTTTGGGGCAAAAGCCCATGAGAAGCTAAAGACAGCGGTGTCTACCACGCTGCTTACCGGATTCATGCTGGCAGCATTTCTGACAGTAGTGGGGCTTGTGACCACACCGGCGATGATGCGCATGATACAGACGCCGGAAAACATCTTTGCGGACGGGGCGCTTTATTTAAAGATTTATATTGGCGGCTTTATCTTTCTTTTCTTATATAATGTGACCACGGGAATGTTTAACTCTCTGGGGGACTCCAGGACGCCTCTGTATTTTCTGATAGGTTCGTCTGTGGGTAATATCCTGTTGGATATGCTCTTTGTGGCGGTCTTTAAGTGGGGCGTAGCCGGTGTGGCCTGGGCCACTTTTATTGCCCAGGGAGCGGCCTGTATCCTGGCCCTCATATCCTTTGGCGTTCGGATGCGGGAGATCAAGACCCAGGGACGTGTGGCATTTTTCTCTTTTTCCCTGTTGAAAAAGATTGGTATGATTGCAGTTCCCAGTATTTTACAGCAGAGTTTTGTGTCTGTGGGTAATATTTTCATACAAAGTCTGGTAAACTCTTATGGATCGGGTGTGATTGCTGGATATTCTGCGGCGATAAAGTTGAATACCTTCATTATTACAGGGTTTACTACACTGGGAAATGGTGTGTCCGGATTTACGGCTCAGAACCGCGGGGCAGGGAAGCAGGAACGTATTAGGGATGGCTTTATGGCGGGATTGAAGATGGCTGTCTGTGTGGCAGTGCCCTTCTTTGCGGCGTATTTCTTCTTTGGCCGTACCATGGTGCTTCTGTTTATGGAGGATACCGGGAGTGATGCCCTGCGCACGGGCATTCAGTTCCTGAAGATTGTGTCACCCTTCTACTTCGTGATTGCTGTGAAACTGGTTGCCGACGGCATGCTGCGCGGTGCGGAACGGATGAAGGCCTTTATGGCGTCTACTTTTACGGATTTGATTCTGCGGGTAATCTTAGCATTTGTATTTTCCGCCAGGATGGGGGCTGTGGGCATCTGGCTTTCCTGGCCGGTGGGCTGGGGGATTGCCACAGTGATGTCCTGGCTGTTTTGCCGGCGGGAGCTTGGCAGTAAGCGGGATAAAGTGGGATAAGCTGCAGATGTTATGACATAGGGCATAGAATAATAACAGATGCTATTGTAAAAGTGATTTGCAGGATTGTATCACAAATGTTGTATTGCAGGAAAGAGAGGGATTTATGAGGATTGGAATGGGGTATGATGTGCATCGGCTGGTGGAAGGAAGACAGTGTATCATCGGTGGTGTTGAGATTCCTTATGAAAAGGGACTTCTGGGGCACTCGGATGCGGATGTGCTTGTGCATGCAGTGATGGATGCCTTGTTGGGAGCGGCGGCGTTAGGAGATATCGGCAAGCATTTTCCGGATACGGATCCCGCCTATGAGGGGATTTCTTCCATGAAGCTGTTAGAACATGTGGGAAAGCTTCTGGAAGAGAATCTGTTTCTGATTGAAAATATAGATGCCACGATTATAGCCCAGGCGCCGAAGATGCGGCTTCATATTGATACCATGCGGTCAAATATGGCAAAGGCGCTGGGGATAGATATTTCACAGGTCAATGTGAAAGCTACCACCGAAGAGGGACTGGGATTTACCGGGAGCGGTGAAGGCATTTCGGCGCAGGCAATCTGTATGCTGGCAAGCCCCAGTGAAATCTACAGTGAGGATGTGCAGGCCCGTGGGTGCGAGGGGTGCTCCGGCTGTAGCAGATCGGATGGAAAATGAGAAAGAGGATATACAGTATTGGGATTTTGCTTGTGGCCTTTTGCGCTGTGCTCGTTTTCGGCCTGAAGACAGAGGGGACAAATGTCAGTGAGACAGCCGATAGTACAGCTGCCAGCGAGGAAGCCGATAGTACAGCTGCCAGCGAGGAAGCCGATAGTACAGCTGCCAGTGAGGAAGCCGATACTGCAGATGGCCAGGCAGACTTCGGCGATATTTGTAAAGAAGAGCCAAGTGATGTGCAAAGCCAGGAAATAGAGAAAGACGGGGATTATTGGCTCTTAAAATGGCGGGCTGAGGCAACCATAGAGTATGATGGGAAGACAGTCCCGGCTAAGTACAGTGATGAAGTGATTGCTGTGGATTATACAGATGACCTCTCTATGCTGGAGTGTGCAGACAGGATGAACCACTACTATGCATATCGGGACGGTAAGGTATATTATCGGCAATACCATGAGGACTCTTTTGCGCAAAGCGGTCTGTGGGGCAATTATGCTCCCGTACCTGGGACAGAAAAGGAAATGGTCTGTATTGACCAGGCAGGTGTAAAGTCAGAACTGTTTCAGGATAAAGGATGCGGTGCCTTCTATCTGATCGGTGAAAGATTCTATATGATGGAAGTGGGGAATCTATATTCCGTGGATATGGAGGGGCAAGACAGGATTGACTATGGAATGGGAGAAATCATAGCAGTTGATGAAGCCGAGCATATCATTTTGCTAGAACGGATAGACGAAGAGTATAGGAGCCATTATTGTGTGCTGGATTGCGAGACAGGTGCGTGTAAGAGCCTGTCTTTGCAGGGAATGGGGCTGGATGAGCCAGGAGATGCATTGCTGTTTTGTGCGTATCAGGACAGATGTGTCTATCTGCAGAAGATCGATAGTACGGCAAAGACAACGGATCTTTATGCAGTGTCCATGGAGGGAGAGTGGCAAAAGGTTATTACCCTGACACCGAAGGCAGAGCACTATTATAACGACTATATTGTACATATGGAAGTTTGTGGGGACAGACTCTTCTTTCTTTATGGCGGTTATGATGGATCGGCGAACCTGTATCAGGGTGGCAGGATTGTTACGGTGAAAAAGGATGGATCTGATTACCGTTCTGTGCAGGGACCTGGTGACAGTGAGGCCTATCAGGCAGATTGTTTCTATCTGAGGCAGGATGCGGAAAAGACGATGCTATATTATCCAAATAAATTTATTGTTGATAGGGGCGGTGGTGCGTATCAATATTATGATGTGACTGCCTGGGATATCAGCGCCGATACCTTCTACCCGGTTGAGATGCCGGCAGATGTTATTGGAGCCCGAAATTTTTATACAGATGAGGAAAACAATGTTCTGGCGCTGCCTGATCCAAGCGGCAGGATTGTGAAAGCGGCTGCACATTTGGAGGATTTCATCCAGGTGTTGCCCAATGAGGCAGTGGAGGATGATTTACAGCTTCGGTTCTCACAGTTCTATTATAAAAATGGATACTTTTATTTTAAGGCTGAATACAGTGTGTGGAGTAAAGAGGACAGCATCGGCTGGCGGGATGGATACCGCAGAGTGAAGACGCAGCATTATCGGTTGAAGCTGGGGGAAGATGCGGCACAGAAAGCGGAGCTTTTGTATTCCTATTGATTGCAGCATAAGGCGTATGCTGGAAAGATGGTAAGCTGATGCTGTCAGAAAAATCGTTGGATGATTATTCCGGGAGGGAATCAGAGTGAAAGAAGATTACATGCAGTACAGCGATGAAGAACTTTTAGTCCGTCTGCGGGACGGAGAGTCTGGCATCACCGATCATATCATGAATAAATATAAAAACCTGGTCAGGAGCAAGGCCAAGTCCATGTATATTCTGGGTGCTGACAGTGAAGATCTCATCCAGGAGGGGATGATCGGACTTTTTAAAGCTGTGAGGGACTATGATACCGGGCGGGACGCCAGCTTTTCTACGTTTGCGGATCTGTGCGTTTCCAGACAGATGTATACGGCAGTGCAGGCTTCCAGGCGAAAGAAGCATATACCGCTGAATAACTATGTGTCTCTTTATGGCAATGTATCCACTGACCATGAGGGGGAAGAGGAGGCGCTGGTCAATGTGCTGGCGGCAGACTTCGAGCAGAGTCCCGAGGAGCTAGTCATCGATCAGGAAAATGTAGACAGGCTGGAAATGATCATTGATAAGGAACTGAGCAGTTTCGAGAAGCAGGTGCTGGATCTGTACCTGACAGGGATGGGATATCAGCAGATTGCCAAGGTGTTAGGCAGGGATGATAAGTCCACGGACAATGCTTTACAGCGGATTAAGACTAAAATAAGGAAAGCCATCAGAAAACAATAGCGCGGGTATTGACAAAGCCAAAAAGGCTATGATATACTACAAAGCGGTGACAAGAGGGTAACCTTTTATGTCAGGCTGCTGTGGCTCAGTCGGTAGAGCGTCGCATTGGTAGTGCGGAGGTCACGGGTCCGATTCCCGTCAGCAGCTTTTAGAAAACCTTGATTATTCAGGGTTTTTTTGTTGTCTAAAATTAAAAGGTAATCAAAAAAGTAATCTAACATATGCTCGATTCAACTAAAGAGAATTAACGAAGATACACCCGATTACTGCGAAGGATAACATACTAAATTTGTGATATACATAAAAGTATTGTTATTATTATGCGTTTTGGGTGTTTTTTATTGAATTTTGAAGGAGGTATATATTATGGCTAAGAATGCACCAATAGGAGATGGACGAAGAAAAGGTATGGTTATAAGAAATTTTATCAAAGAATACATAAGCAGACAGGTTGTAAATATAAGGAATGGGTAGATATTATAAAAGGTGACTTTGATGACTATCAGATTGAATTAGAGAAAAGTACAGCAGAAAAAAATTTTATGGCTTTGAAAGCAATAGCTAATAAATTAAAGAAACAATTTTTTATCATGATAAAGATGCAATGGGACAACAGATTGCGAATCTTGTTAAAGTAATCGGACAGGATGAATTAATCAAAAAGACAGGGGGAAAAGATAAACTAAGTGAGTTTAAGTCACAGAAACCTATGGAAGAAAAAACAAAAGGATTTGTGAGCCAGTGTGACCAAACATAACGAGAACAAGCTATTTTTGGTATTCCGATGTGCTAAAAATATTGTAAAATAGTCATTTTCCGATAGGTATTATATGGGAAACCTTGGATTTTCTTGAACTGTTGTAAAGATTTCGTTGATAATATATGCATATTAAGATATAATATGACTATATCAAAAACGGGAGGAATATGTTATGGAAGCTATCAGACCATCTTCAGATCTAAGAAATCATTATAATGAAATATCCAGACAATGCCATGAAGCAAGGAATCCGGTCATTATTACTGTTAACGGGCGTGGTGATACAGTAATATTGGGATTACAAGACTATTATCAGATGAAATCAGAACTTGAATTGTTGCGGACATTAGCGGAAGCGGAAGAAGATGTTGTAAATGGAAGAGTGGCACCGATGCAGAACACCTTTGATGATATACGCAAGTCACTTTTAGAGAGGAAATCCAATGAAGTATAAAATTATCAGAACTGATAAAGCGGATGAGCAACTAAGAGAGGTTATCTTTTATATTGCAGAGGATTCTGGGAGTATAGATATAGCGTTAAATTATCTTAATAAGATTGAAAAGGCTATTAACAGCTTAGAAGGATTTCCAATGTCTGGCAGTATACCAAGGTATTCAATATTGAAGAAGCAGGGTTTTCGGGTTCTTATCGTGGAAAGACATTTAGTATTTTATAAAATTAATGAAGATAAAAAAGAAGTTGTTATATATGCAGTTGTAGATGGTAGACGTGAATACCGAAACTTGATTTGATGAATTCGATTTTGTGGAAAATTTGAAATTTTCTTGGAATTTTTGGGGGTTTGAAGAAATATTCAAATCAATACAAACTATGGTTGATAGAGTTATTGAGAATTGTAAAGTTGACCCTACTTGTCGAACCATCATAAAGAGAATTGATAAAAAAAGGTTATGTTATTCTTGATGAGACAGGGCAGGAAAAAACAGTTCTTTGTGGCATTCCGAATGTTGAATTAAGGCCAGGGCAGAGCTTTATGTAAAAGAAACGCTGGGGAATTTGAAGGAATTGCATATTCGTGGTGTAGTAGGAAACACAAATAAGTGGGGCAGAAGACGATAATTTCAAATTTTATAATAATGTAACTAATAACAAAGTCGATGTGAACCTGAACTGGTATATCACAATATCAGTTAATCAAAAAATATCATGTTTCCAAGGGAACGCTTGACGATCTGAGAAAGAACAAGAGCATAACAGTCTATACACTCCACAAGTTATGCTTAATCTTAGATTGTATGTCGAACGACATATTGGAGATTTCTCCAGACGAACCGACACCAGAAGAAACAAATTGACTTTTCTTAATTTATTCGTGTAAACCTGGATTCTCGGAGTTAACATGACGAGGTTGGTACCTTCACTCCGAGATCTTCATATATTTTTGCCTGCTTATTGAGAAGTTCCCCAATCCTTAAGGAATGGTCGGCATCTTCAAAGCACTCGATCACATCAAGCTCATCAAGCAACTGATGCAGAGTGTAATTTTTATATAAATCTGATTTTTTCATCTTATGGTCAAGATGAGATATCAGAATTAATGCAACAAACTCTGTAAAGATTTTACCATCAAGACCTTTTTCAGATGACACCAGAAGCCTCCGCATATTGCAGCCAAAGTAACGACACGCCTCTTTGATGGCATCTTCTTTATAATAAACCTGATGTCCCCTCCTGGGGGTTGTCTTCACTTCAAAAAACTGGTCATAGGCCTTTTTATGGCTTTCAAC
>ERZ777305.645-NODE-645-length-54768-cov-4.679747_pt1 | contig 54768 bp, 61 predicted proteins | sample MGYA00374965_ERZ777305 | MGnify/ENA primary metagenome ERZ777305 (study PRJEB29328, sample SAMD00013331) | mouse gut metagenome | study: EMG produced TPA metagenomics assembly of the Metagenome analysis of fecal microbiota from mouse which was promoted...
ATCCTTTCGTTAATTTCTAAAAACATAATACTTTAACTGCTTTCAACTCTTGTGCATTAGGAGAGCAAGTTCTTTGCTGTGTAGAATTGTCTTTTGAAAAATTCCATTATCTGCCTCCGCATATGATGTAAAAAAGGTACTTCCAAAAACTCACGGTAACACATCCTTTCATTAATTTCTAAAAACATAATACTTTAACTGCTTTCAGCTCTTGTACGATAGGAGAGCAAGTTCTTTGCTGTGTAAAATTGTCTTTCGAGAAATTCCATTATCTGCCTCCGCATATGATATAAAAAAGATAATCCCAAAAACTCACGGTAACACATCCTTTCATTAATTTCTAAAAACATAATACTTTAACTGCTTTCAGCTCTTGTACGATAGGAGAGCAAGTTCTTTGCTGTGTAAAATTGTCTTTCGAGAAATTCCATTATCTGCCTCCGCATATGATATAAAAAAGATAATCCCAAAAACTCACGGTAACACATCCTTTCGTTAATTTCTAAAAATATAATACTTTTAAAAGAATGTTTTTTCAATACATTTCTAACAACAAGTATTAAAAATCGCATAAAAGGTGTTTTTGAAAAAACTATCTATTTTCGTATGCGTACTTGTAAATTGTATAAAAATATGTTACAATATAAAAAGAACGAAACACAAATGCAAACTTATGCAGAGAGGACGATGAACTATGAGAGTAGCTGTTTGCGATGATGAGAAGGTGTGGGCGGACAAGCTTGACGGATTGCTTAAAGAGTACGGAAATGCTCGACACCTTGACGTTTTTATCTCTTACTATAACAATGGTGTTTCATTGATTGAAAGCGGAAATTCGTTTGATATAGTGTTTATGGATTTCCAAATGGAAGGACTTAACGGTATTGAAACGGCAAGAAAAATCAACGCTTTAAAGCCCGATGGGATAATAATTTTTGTAAGCGCATATACAAATGTCGCGATGGATACGTTCGAGGTGAAAGCGTATCGCTTTTTGGCGAAGCCGATCAACAAGGAAAAGCTGTTTAAGGCGATCGATGATTACAGAGCCGAAATGGAATCCGATGACTTTCTGATTTTTAAAACCCATGATGGTACGATCCGTATAAAAATATCCGAGATCGTGTATGTGGAGGCTTTGGAAAGCCATTCAAAAATTCACACACTCAAATCGGATCACGAAATATTCATAAATCTCAAATCAATTCAAAGCAGATTGCCTCCGGATAAATTTTTTCGCTGTCACAAGGCTTATATCACATCTTTTTTACATATACAGGCACACGACAATACCACCATCAGATATGACGATGATTCGACGGCTTTTATAAGCAGGAACTATCTTGCGAAGTTCCGAAGATCGTTTGAAGAATATATTTTAAAATACAGTAATATGGGAGCAAAACGCCAATGATTATGATAATATCTGTCTTTTCAGAACTGATAATGGCATTATTGACAATTTATTTAATACCAATACTAGATGATGAGGTATACGAAGCGAAACGTTCCCGCCTGATAATATCATTGCTTTTTGTGATGATTATAAGCGCCTGCTTTAATTTGATATTTCGCATCCCCAACATTGCAATGCAATCTGTGGCACTGACATTAAATTATACTAAATTTATTGTGACCGCAATAATAATATATAAAAAAATAAACATCAAAATTGTCTGTTTAACTCTTATAGTTCACACCATTTGTAGTTTATGTGTTGCCGGAATATCATTTGTTGTACCGGTGAAACATAACATTGCAACTTGTGCAAGCGAGTTGTTATTATTGGCTATAAGAAGCTCTTTTTTGTTATTCACAGTATTTTTTAGAAAAAAGTGCGAAAAGTGGTATTTGGATAATATTTTTAAAATTCTGCCCGATTATATTTACATATTAGTGTTAATAAATCTGTTTATTGCAGATGGATTGATGGAGGCGGCGAATTATAAATTTCCCGAAACACATATAAAAGAGAGAACCGTTAAGCTTCTTGTCTTGGCCTTGTCATTGTGCGTGTTTGTTACGCTGATTTCCTTATTGTTCAGCGTTGTTTCAAAAAAATATTTCAGCGATATAAATATGTTGCTTGAAAATCAAATTCAAACGCAAATAAGCTACTATGAGGATCGGGAAAAAACCTATGCCGAGATAAGAAGATTTAAACACGATTACATCAATCACATCAGCTGTATACGTTCTATGCTGAAAGCGGAAAGGTATGACGAGATCTCCGAGTATTTGGGGAATATAACGGATATGCTGCCCGCCGACAAACTTTCGTTTAATACTGGGAATTTTATTTCGGACGCGATTTTGTCCGATAAGCAAAACAGAATAAAGAAGGAAAATATTACGATTGAATTTGACGGAACTATCCCGACCTCAATAAATGAAGCCGATCTTTGCATTATTCTCGGAAACGCGATTGATAACGCGATCGAAGCATGCCTTGCGTTTGACGGTGAAAAAAAGATCATGATATATGGCGGTTTTAGTCACAGTTATTTTATTTTGAAAATATCAAATCCAACCAATAAAACCGAGAGCAATAATATTTTCCCCTTTACAACCAAGCCAAACAGAACCGAACACGGGTTTGGGCTCTTGAATATAAAAAGTGTGGTCGATAAATATAGTGGATATATGAAAATTGATAATAAAGATAATGTGTTTACTTTAAGTTTAACATTTAACAGCATTATATCCGAATGTGTAAAAACCTGACCTTTAGGTTTTGAGTCCCCAACAAATTTAGTGTAAAACCGAAAAAATCACTTCCGCTCAGACAAGACTTGGGGCAAGGAAAATCATAAGTATATAACTAAAACGGCATATGTGGTTTTGGGAATTCCGATGGACGGATGCAAGGATATTTTAGACGTACGGATACGCGAAAACGAGAGCGCGGAATTTTGGGTGTCGGTCATGAATGATTTGAAAAAATCACGGTGTTAAAGACGTTTATGTGTGCTACGTGGATGGCTTGAACAAAGCAATTCCGCAAGATCGCGAAAAACAAATCTATATTTTCCTAACCTCCGTTAAGTAATATGTTTTGGCGTGGGGATTTATTTTCCGCCCGAATACCGGAGAAAAAAACGACAGATAGAAAAACGGCGCGAAACTGCGCCGTTTTTGCTGTGTAAATTTGATGAGGTAACAGTAAAAAATTATAAAAAAGACTTGACAAAAGTACTATATAGTATTATACTATATAGTAGGAGGTGCGCAAATTGTTGGAGAGAACTAACGGAGGGTTTCTTATAAGCAAGATCAAGCAGATACAGGGACGTGTGTTTGAGCGTATGCTTGACGAAAACGGGATAAGCGAGTTTAACGGTGCGCAGGGGCGGATCCTGTTCGTGCTGTGGGAGACGGACGATATCCCGATAAGCATGCTGTCCGAACGGACGGGACTTGCCAAGACGACGCTTACAAGCATGCTTGACAGACTGGAGAGATCGGGACATATACTCCGCTTGCCGGACCCCGACGACCGCAGAGCGGTGCGGATATGCCTTACCGAGAGAGCCGAGAATCTCCGAGAAAAGTACGAGCGCGTTTCGGCAATGATGAACGAGGTCTTTTACAGGGGGTTCAGCGACAATGAGATACTCGCCTTTGAAGAGTGGCTTAGGAAAATTCTTGAAAATCTTATCGAAAAGGAGAATGAAAATGGACACAAAAATTAGAAAAGATATACGCGACCTGCGCGACAGGTGCAATGTAGCGTACGTGGGCTCGGTAAACGACGACGGCTTTCCGCAGGTCAAGGCAATGTTGGTAGCGGAGCACGACGATATGAGGGTGCAGTATTTCTCAACGAATACAAGCTCAAAGCGTGCTGCGCAGTTCCTTGCAAACCCAAAGGCGTGCGTGTACTACTGTCACGAGCGCGAGTTCAAAGGGGTGCTTTTTACGGGCACTATCAAGGTCTGTACTGATCACGATACCAAAGCGATGATATGGCACGACGGCGACGAGATGTACTATCCGAAAGGCGTTGACGATGAGGACTATTGCGTGTTCAAATTCACAGCCGAAACAGTGAATTACTATCATGGTCTCGGAAATACGACGTTTTCCGTCGACGAGCTTTACGGAGATTGATATGCTATTTTTCACAAAAGTACATACGGGGGAGCGGATCGCTCTCCCGTTTTGTTTATCGGGACTGTGACGGGATGTCGGGATATTTCGCTCCCGCATACGGAAAAATCGGATCGCAGAGTTCAAATTGAAACGTATCTCTGTTTACACGCCCGATAGATTGGTCGCTGTCAAATAATTTTAAAAGAAACCTTGCCATCTCGGCGCTTGTATGCCAATGGGGAAAGTGCTCGGAATAATCGTATTTATCAGTATCGGAAGCGGTTTTGCCGAATTCAGTCTCCGTCGCCGCGGGAGCGAGCAGCTTTACCTGCATTGAGCACCCGCTTTCCGCCATCTCCCGCGCCAGCCCCTCCGTGAACGCGCTCACAAAAAATTTTGCGGCGCAGTATGTCACGGCGTTCGGCACTATCGTATAGCCTCCCGCCGACGATACGTTGATAAGCTGAACTCGCTCGTTTTGGTGGTCGCGCGCGTAGAGCGTACTGAATATCGTCACCGCCGAAACGTCTACGGCGAGCATACGCTCCGTTTTCCGCAAATCCTGCTCCGCAACGGCGGAATAATCCCCGAAGCCCGCGTTATTTATCCAGCAGCCGATACGGTATCCCGCAACTTTATAATACACGTGGTAAACCTCTTCCGTTTGCGACAGATCGGCAGTCACTGTGACCGCCTTAACTCCGAATTCCCGCTCAAGACCGCCCTTCAGCTGCTCCAGAAGCTCCGTTCTCCGCGCGATAAGTATCACGTTTTCGCCGCGCTCAGCGAAAGCCCTTGCCGCCGCTTTTCCTATTCCCGAGCTTGCGCCCGTTATCACTATGTAATTATCCATTTGACAAACCTCCCTTGTTTTGATATAATTATAATAGCAGTTGGAGCATACTCCATGTCAATAGGTTTTGAAAATTTTTTTGTGGAGATATAAAATGCTGATAGGTGAATTTTCACAGCGCACAGGACTTTCCGCGGACACACTCCGCTATTACGAAAAGGAAGGCTTGATAAAGCCGCGCCGCAGTGACAGCGGCAGGCGCAACTATTCGGAGGACGATATAAATTGGGCGGAGTTTATCCTGCGGCTTAAGGAAACGGGTATGCCGATACGCGAAATAAGGCGCTACGCCAAGCTCCGTGCCGAGGGCGCGGAAACGCTTGACGAACGCCTTGAAATGCTGATCATACACCGCGAACGGCTGAACGCACAGATAGCTCTGCTTAATGAGCACCGAAACAAACTTGACGACAAGATCGAACTTTACAAAGGCGAGATCGCCAAAAGAGGTTAAATTCTGCTCCACAGCATCATATTATCCTCAAAGTCAACGCCAAGTCTGCCCGTATCGTGAAGCCACGCGAGATACGACCTCACAGTGCTGCCCACGAGAACATACTGCTCGAACGTCATTTTCAAACCGTATTCCGTGAACAGCGACTGCAATATCCGTTCAAAGCCGATTGGCGTTGTGCAGATCACGGTTATGCGGTCGGCAATCTCGTTCACCTTGTCGATATTGTACTGCGCGAGGTCGGCGATATTATCCGTCGCGGCAGCGTGGGACGGCACAAACATTCTTGCGGTCATTTCCTTAACGCGCTCAAGCGTATTGAGATATTCCGCAATGTCGTAAATAAAACCTATCCGATACTTGGCAAGGGTCTCCCTGCTTGACAGGCAGTCCGCGAGGAAAACAACGTCGTCGGGAGTGCGGAAGCCCGTCATATTAAAGAAGTGACCGCCGAGCGGAATTATCTCCAGACCGCTCGGGAAATCACCGTCCGAAAAGTCCGTGACCTTGCTCTCCGCCGCCAACAGGAACTTATGGCGGAGCTCCTTGCAGGGAAAGCCTCCGTATAAAAATGACGGCTCCAGTATCGGATTTTCGGTGAACGCCTTTTCGATACCCGCCGAGAATATCTTACAGCCCGTCTGCTGCTGAAGATAGCGGTTGCCGCCTATGTGGTCGGCGTTGGAATGAGTGTTTATGATACCGCGGAGCTGCCAGCCCTTATCATCAAGTATTTTGCGGATTCTTCTGCCCGTGTCCTTGTCGTTTCCGCTGTCAATAAGGTATGCTCCGTTGCCGGCAAGGTAAACGCCTATCTTAGCGGGACTTTCTATAAAATAGGTATGTTCACCGACCTGATGTAATTCAAACATAATCTTCTCCTTGATCTCCTCAATAAAATATCGTATTGTATATGCGGCAAAGCTCGCTGTAAGGGTTGCCGTAGACATGCGGGACATCTGCGCGGAAACGCGCTGCCTGACCATCAGAAAGCGTTTCCGTATGACCGTTTGCGGTGATGTCAAGCTTTCCACTAATCACAAAAACCGTTTCCTCAACGTTTTCCGCGTGGGCATCCGATTGGTGAATACAGCCCGCTTCAAACTCGATAACGAATGCCTCGAAGCTGCGTATCGGATCAAACGGGAACAGCGTGTACGCGCGCATTGACCCGCTCTCCTCCATGATTAAATCCGACGGGATCACCGTAACAAATCCGCCCTCGCGTTCGCGCAGCAGCGACGACAGCGGCGCTTTTAAGCCGGTAGCGATCTTCCACAGCGTGTTGATCGTCGGAGAAGACTGCCCTCGCTCGATCTGTCCGAGCATCGGCTTGCTTACTCCCGTCAGCGCGGCAAGTTCGTCTAAGGTCAATCCGCGCGACTGACGCAGGCTTTTTAACTCTCTGCCGATTGTAAGGCTCTGCATTTCCACTCCTCCTTGATATGTCAAAGCATTTTTTTGTATATTATAGCATATTTAAGATAAACTTTCAAGTATAAAATAAACTGTGGCAAAGATAATACTTTGCCGTTTTGAAATATAAAAGTATACTGCGCCGAGATTTTCGACGTATGCCGCACTTTACGACCAATATAAATTACTTCTATGGGCTTTGCTGCGTCAGTATTCTTGCCGGCTTTTTCAAAAGTTATCGCGCTCTTGAAATCCTTTCATTAACAGATATGAGCCGACATCTCGCGAAGTCGGCTCACGTTAAATTATAGCGCTTTCAGCATGTCAAAACCGTATTGCTAAAACCTTCTGCGGTTTATAATTCGGTTTAATTTCCGTGAATGTAATGTTTCGTTATATTCCTTGCTTATTTTACGACCTCAACTACAAACCCGTCAAAGCCCTTTGTCTTTGCCTCGGCAAGATAATTCTCGGCGTTTTGGCGATTTTTGAACGCGCCTATCTGTACACGGTAGAGCTTTTCCGCGGCGGTTTCGATGTTCAGATATCCCTTTACCTTATTCCTGAACCAATCCATATCCTTGCCGAATTTATTCAGCCAGTTTTCGGGATCACCGTGAGCGCTCGCATAGCCCCGACGATTTGCTTCCTTATGTGATACGACGTTGTCCAATTTGATTGACGGATATTGACCGATAAGTTCAGCGCAGACCTTTGCCATAAGATCGAACGCCTGCTCAAAGTAAGTTTTATCGGTCAGCCCGTCCTCCGCGATCTCAAATTGAAGATATGCGGGGTCATAGTTGTACGAGCCGTTTTTCCCGGAACCGCAGCACCAGCAGCATATATCGTAAGGCAGTATCTGCGCCGCCTTGACCGTGCCGTTCTTGTCCTTTCCGACAACGCCGTGCGGAGTTACATCATTGCTGTTCTCACCGCCGAAATAGTTTTTATTGAGATTGACGCCGCATACCTCGGGAGCGTTGACGTAACGCTTTAAATTCGGGTTATTCGCGCCCGTAGAGTGTACCACTATACCCTCGGGAGTTAGCCTTGGCATTTTTCTCGCAGCCTTGAAGCAGTCCGAAAAATCCGCGATAGCCTTAAATGTCATTGCCATTACTGTTGCCTCCCTTGCCGTCGGCAAGCCCCTCTCCGAGCACATACCCGACAACCGCGGCACCGCTTAAAATCGCGCCGCTGATCTTATCGGCGGTTTCCTGCGAGCCGTTGCCGAGGACGATAAGACCCGCGACAAATCCCGCAATTGCGACCCAAAGCTTTCTGCTTGTGAGCTTTTTCTGCCAGTTGATATTCATTATGTATCAATCCTTTCATCAATATTGTTAACGTCAGTCCTGACGTTCAATTCTGTCAATTCTGTGCACCATTTGTCCTATGCGTTCCTCAATGACGGGCATACGCCTTGCAAAGTTGTTATGCTCGGCGACCTTTTCCTCGAGCTGCTGAATTCGGTAAGCCGTCAGCTTTGACGATACCAGAATACCTCCCAAAGAGCCGCCGAGCGTACCAATAAGCGACAATACAGCCACAATAATTGCCGTAATGTCCAAATCAGTCCACCTCCAGTAGCTTCGCGACCTCGCCGCGCCATTTTTGGGGAACGTTATCAAAGGTTTTCAGCCCCTGCCTTATAAGCTTAGCGTAAATTTTTGCCATTTACATCACACCTCCATATTCTCGCACAGCTCGCAAAGTGCGAGCTGAGCATCAGTTATCTGCTCCGAAAGCTGCTTGCTTTCGGATATCTGCAGTTTGATAAACTCGTTTTTATCGTACTGCACCATATTGTATTCCCAGCCGACAAATTCGTTTTCCTCTCCGATGTTCTCGGTGATTTCTTGAATATCCGAGTGCTTCCACACGCTGAACTCGTCGACCTTGACGGGTTCGGGACGCACCGTTGAGCGCACCATACCGTAGTCCTTCATCCTCTCACCTCCCTTCCGTCCCATATTATCACGGAGGTGACTGCAAAAAACTGCATAAAAAAGACCGCTTTGAAAATAGCCAAAGCGGTCATATACATATTAAAACACTATGCCGAAGTAGAATTCTGATAATCACCGTTATATATTCCCGTTACAGAGGTGGTCAGAAAACGGAAGTCGTTCATCAGATCAAGCTCCTCGCCGGGGTGATCTCCCATGATACGCACCGTCGGACGCAAAACGTTGGTATTGTGCGCGATAACTACCCCGTGTCTGCCATCGGAAAGTTGCACCATTGTTCCGATGGGATACGGATTGAACGCGCGGAGGAACGCCTGAGTGACTCTGAGGTCAAAATGCACCCCACTGCCGCCGAGTATGTACTCCTCTGTCTCCGCGACAGACCACGGCACACGGTACGGACGATTGGAGGTCAGCGCGTCAAATACGTCGCAGACAGTGAGAATACGCGCGATAAGCGGTATCTTATCTCCTGAAAGCCCCGTCGGATATCCCGTTCCGTCAAATTTCTCCTGATGGAACAGCACGCCTGACATAATGTTTGAACTGAAATTGCCGCCGTTTTTCAAAATATTGTAGCCGATCAGAGGGTGGCGCTTGATCTCTTCAAACTCCTCATTGGTTAGCTTGCCGGGCTTGATGATAATATCGTGGTCAATATTGGACTTTCCGATATCGTGCAGGAGTCCCGAAACAACGACCTCTTTTGTCTCTTCCAGTGTCATTCCCAGTTCCGCGCAGACGCTCGCCGATAGCATGGAAACTCTCAAACAGTGCTTATAGGTGTAGTCGTCATAATTCTGAAGCGCTATCATCTGATTTCCGAGAAACGAAGAATCACTGGCGATATCGTTAATGATATCGTCCGCAATACCGTCGACCTTTTGCACGGCAGTCTGTGACAGCTCCTTTATTTCTTCGTTACAGTCGAAAATCTCGTCAAGATCGGTGAGCGCCTTGCCAATACGGGCGTTGCGCACACGTTCAATGTCCGCTTTTGTAGCCGGGCGCGCTGCCTCTTCAATGCCTCCGCCGACAATGCGGACGGTCTTAATGCCCTTTTCGGCAAGCATTTCAATCATCCCTGAGGACAAGAATGTTCCCTTATTAAGAAGTGTCCGATACTCTCTGGCGGTGGTGGAATCAACGTTTTCTGCGAGCTGCATACCCTCACGGAGCTTGTCAACCGGAACGATAAGCATATCTTTTCTCTCCTGTCAAATTATTTTAATGGGGAGGTGTATATCCCTTTCCGAACATAGTTTTCAAGCGTATCACGCGCGTCCGCGACCTCGCTTTCGTAAGTGATACCGAACCATTTGCTGTCGGTGGGGATATCCAGTATTTTATAGCCGCGCGAAATTATCTCATGACCCACCGCCTCGGCGATAGTAAGCTCGGCTTTCAGCTCGTCGGGCTGGAGATTATCGAGGAACTTGCGAAGCTGGTGCGCCAGCACGGGCATAAACCCGACAGTAAATCCCCACATACTCATAGACGTGGTATCGTTATCGTTGAGTACACGCTCGTAGCCGTCATATTTTCCGCGGATAATGCCGTCCTCACCGCGCTTTATCTGTTTAGTCTCCTCGACCAGCGTAAGCAGATGATTTTCATTGGTGCGGCAGATACCGCGGTTGACTGTGCCATTTTCGGAAAGCGTGTTCTTCAGCCGAAAGTCCACCGAGCAGCCGTCGGCGGTAGGATTTTTGAGGAAGTCACCCAGCAATTTAAACGCGTCCGCGCCGTAAAAATCGTCGGCATTGATGACCGCAAAATTGCCGTCCAATACATCCTTGCAGCAGTACAGCGCCTGCGCCGTGCCCCACGGCTTGGTACGCGACGGAAAGTCATTTTCGCGCTTTGGCAGCTGATCGGGCGACTGAAAAACATAGTCGACCTTAACCAGCTTTTCAACTCTCGCGCCGATAGTGCTCTTGAACAGCTCCTCAATATCGCGGCGGATAATGAACACCACACGGTCAAATCCGTTTTTCAGAGCGTCGTGTACCGAATAGTCTAGCAGCAGCTCCCCGTTTGGTCCAAGGGGTTCAAGCTGCTTTATCCTGTCGCCGAAACGCGAGCCCATGCCCGCCGCAAGTACTACTAAAGTTAAGTTTGACATTTTTGGAGCCTCCTGATTTTATAGTTCCTTGGTATAACGAATATCCGTAACTGTCGTGCCGCCGACTTCGCAATCCAATGTGTCATCGGTAGGCGTAAACCCGTGCTTTTTGTAAAACCTCGCCGCGCGTTCGTTGCCCTCGAGTACATACAAATAAACCTTATAAAAGCCTTGCTCATGCAGCCAATTAACAGCATAGTCGAAAAGCTCTCCCGCATGACCCATACCCCAAAATTGAGGTAAAGCGTACATTGTGTGAATTTCTCCCCAGCCGCGCATTTTCTCCTCGGCGGCGGGCCGCGCGTGAACATGTGCGGCAATACGTTCACCGTCGAAAATTACAAAGCTGCCCTCGTCAAAGAAGTAGCTTTTCGGGGAGCGGTCAACTATCTTCGAGGTCAGACTGCCAAGAAAATCATGCGGCAGCAGACCCTTGTAGCCCTCTTTCCACGCGGCGACATACAGCGCGTCGACCTCGCAGAGATCGTCCTCGGTCATTCTGCGGATAAGCATTACTTTAAGCCCTCAATACTCTCCAGTATCTTGCGCATTTTCTCTTCGGCTTTCGCGAGTTTGGCGCGTTCGTTCTCAATCTGCTGAGCGGGAGCTTTCGCGAGAAAACCCTGATTGTTCAGCTTGCCCGAAAGAAAATCGATATCCTTCTGCGCGGCTTTCCTTTCCTTTTCGAGTCGCGCAAGCTCCTTTTCCTTGTCAACGAGCTCTCCCATGGGGATAAATACACGCGCCGAATCGGTAACGACCGTGATCATTCCATCGGTGTTCTCTGCCTTATCAACGACCGTGAATTCACCCGCGCCCGCGAGCTTCTCAAAGAACGGCTGTGCGTTATTGAAAATGTCTGCGAACTTGGTCTCAACTATCTCGGTGACCTTCTTTGAAGGCGGAACGTTCATCTCGTTGCGTTGTACGCGTATAGCGCGGATCGTCTCGATAACACGCGAGAAATCCTCTTTTTCCTTCGTGAAGTTAAGCGCCTCGTCATATTCGCACCACTTGGAGATCATAATGCTTTCGCTCTCGGTCTGGGGCATGGATTGCCATATCTCCTCGGTTATAAACGGCATAAACGGATGAAGGAGTTTCAGAATTCCCGTCATAATAAACACGAGAACATTCTGCGCCGCAAGCGCTGTCTCTCCGCCCGCGGCGATGCGCGGCTTAGTCAATTCTATATACCAGTCGCAGTAAATGTCCCAGATAAAGTCGTAAAGGTTCTGAACTGCGATGCCAAGCTCATACGCTTCAAGATTGGAGGTTACATTCTTAATGAGATCATTGTAAAGCGACAGCACCCACTTGTCCTCTACGGGCATATTTTCGGGTAGCTTTGCGCACTCAAAGTTTTCGGGGAGGTTCATCAGAATGTAACGTGAAGCATTCCAAAGCTTGTTTGCGAAGTTGCGCGAATTTGTGACCTTGGTCTCCGTCCAGCGCATATCGTTTCCGGGAGCGTTGCCCGTTACCAACGTGAGGCGGAGCGCGTCTGCGCCGTACTTATCGATAATATCGAGCGGATCAACGCCGTTGCCGAGCGACTTTGACATCTTCCGTCCCATCTCATCGCGAACCAGACCGTGTATCAGTACGTCCTTAAACGGCTTTTCACCCGTGTGCTCCAGTCCCGAGAAGATCATTCTCGATACCCAGAACGTGATTATATCATAGCCCGTAACCAGCGTTTGCGTGGGGTAGAAGTATTCGTAATCGGGAGTTTTTTCAGGCCAGCCCAAAGTCGAGAACGGCCACAGTGCCGAGCTGAACCATGTATCCAGAGTGTCCTCGTCCTGCTTTACATCCGCGCCGCACTTAGGGCATTTAGTAATGTTGTCGAGCGTTATCTCGGTGTGCTTGCAGTCGGGATTTTGACAGTAAAACGCGGGTATGCGGTGACCCCACCATATCTGACGTGAAATGCACCAGTCGCGTATATTCTCCATCCAGAACAGATAACTGTTCTCAAAGCGCTTTGGAACGTAACGCAGTTCGCCGCTCTTTACAACGTCGATAGCGGGCTTTGCAAGCTCCTTCATCTTAACAAACCATTGCAGCGACGCGGTGGGCTCCACAGTAGTTCCGCAGCGCTGACAGGTGCCGACATTGTGCTTGTGCGGCTCGACCTTAACGAGCAGCCCCTGCGCCTCAAGATCGGCAACCATAGCCTTTCTCGCCTCATAACGATCCATTCCCGCATACTTTCCGCCGACGCCGTCCATAATCGCAGCGTCGTCGTTCATCATATGGATAACGGGCAAATTGTGGCGCTGACCTACCTCAAAGTCGTTGGGATCGTGCGCGGGCGTTATCTTAACGCAGCCCGTACCAAATTCCATATCAACATATTCGTCTGCGACAACGGGTATCTCGCGGTCGGTGAGCGGCAATTTCAGCATTTTACCGACAAGAGAGGTGTAGCGCTCGTCCTTGGGATTTACCGCAACGGCGCTGTCGCCGAGCAGCGTTTCGGGACGGGTGGTCGCTATTTCAACAAAGCCCGAGCCGTCCGCTATCGGGTAGTTGATGTGCCAGAAAAAACCGTCCTGCTCCTCGTATTCCGTTTCGATATCGGAAATAGAGGTCTTGCAGTTGGGGCACCAATTGATAATACGTTCGCCACGGTAGATAAGCCCCTTGCCATGCAGATCCATAAAGACCTTTTGAACCGCCTTTGAGCAGCCCTCGTCCATTGTAAAGCGCGAACGGCTCCAGTCGCATGACGTACCCATTTTGCGCTGCTGCTCCTTGATCCTGCTGCCGTACTTATCATTCCACGCCCAAGCGCGCTCCATAAAGCCGTCGCGCCCGAGCTGATATTTGGTAACGCCCTCCTCTTTCATAGCCGCGACGATCTTCGCCTCGGTAGCCAGAGCCGCGTGATCCGTTCCGGGCAGCCAGAGCGCCGAATATCCCTGCATTCTCTTAAAGCGGATAAGTATATCCTGAAGCGTACAGTCCAGCGCGTGACCCATATGAAGCTGACCCGTGATGTTGGGCGGCGGCATTACTATCGTATAGGGAGTTTTCTTCTGGTCGCGCTCCGCCTTGAAGAAGCCGCCCTCCTCCCAGTATTTGTAAAGTCTGTCCTCGAAATCCTTCGGAGAGTATGTTTTCTCCAGTTCTTTTCTCATTGTTCTATGTCCTTTCTTAATCGTATTCCTCGGAAATAAACTTGAAATCGCCGGTTTTGTCTATCTTGTCGAGAACGCGGCTCTTTAACCGCTCCTCGAAAGTCTCCGCCGCCTTATTGAACAGCATACTCCGAAAATCGCCGTTGGTGCACGTAAGCATAACGCCGAGAGTCTCGTTGCCGATTTCTATTCTGTTATCATGGTGATAATTGCCACTGTTGTCGGCGGAGGTTACGTCTCCGTTATAATACTCGATAACCGCCTGCATTTCCTCGGCAGTGGCGGTCTTAGCGGCGATGTCGACAGCCTCCCCGTCGTAGAACTTCTCAACGAAAAGCCGCGCTAAGGTCAGTTTTTTACCGATTATCTCCTTGGATATCTTATCCGCCCGTTCCTTGACGAATTTCAGGACGCCGCTCTCGGACTTGCCTATATGTTTAAATCGAATGTAAAACAACCGTGTGCGTCCGTTATCGTCGAATTGAACCTTATCAAGCTCGCCGTTCTTGTCGTACAGAGCGGTAAGCGCGTTCGGCATAAGCTCGCGCGGCACAGTGTAAATTCTCGCTTCTGTGCCGTAGATTGGCACGGAGTAGTCTATTAACTGATATTCGTTATCGTAGTCCAGCTCCAGACATTCGCTCGGTTTATAGTCGGGAAGCTCTCCAAATTTAAACTCGCCTGCTGTGAATTTAAGCGGTATTTTGTAAATTGCCATTTATATGCTCCTTTAATTTTTCCCGCGCAACTTCTCAACCGCGCTCTCGTCGGGCGTAACATAAAGCGTTTTATTGTTGGTGAAGATCACCATTCCGGGCTTTGCGCCGGCAGGCTTCTTGACAAACTTCACCGCAACGTAATCCACGGGAACGCCCGAGCCGCTTTTGCCCTTGGAGTGGAACGCGGCAAGCTGCGCAGCCTCGAATATCGTCTGTTCGGAGGGCGTTTTGCCGTCCGTCTTTATGATGACGTGCGACCCAGCGATATCCTTGGTGTGAAGCCAGATATCGGTCGCCTTGGCGGTTTTCAGCGTGAGCTGATCGTTTTGCCTGTTGTTCTTTCCGACAAGTATCTCAAATCCGTCCGTTGAGCGGAACTTCATAGGCTCGGAGGGCTTTTTCTTTTTATCGTCCGTCTTATCTTTTCCGCCCCTAACGAAGCCCTGTTCGCGCAACTCGCGGCGGATCTCGTTCAGCTCCTGCTCGTTCTCGTTTCGGGAAATGCAGTCCAGAACGCTGTCCAAATACACCAGATCGTCCGCACCCTTTTTGATAAGCTCCGTTAGCATTTTCTCGGCGGTGTCCAGCTTGCGGTATTCCGCGTAGTACCTCTGCGCGTTCTGCGACGGGGTGAGACGCGCGTCGAGCTTTATCTCGCGCCGCTCTCCCGTGTAGAAATCGTCGAGCGTGCACGAGGTCATTCCCTTTTCGAGACGGTAAATATTCGCGTTTATCAAATCGCCGCAGACTCGGAATACCTCTCGCTCTCCACACTCCGCAAGCTCTTTTTTCTGTAATTCCAGCTTTCGCGAAATGCGCTCATATGCGTTTGTAACAGTTTTTAAAAGATCGCGGGCGCGCTGTCTGGTGCGCTCGGCTCTGCCCGCCGAGGAGAAGAAATCGTCCAGCATTTCGTTCGCGGTATCAAATTTTGTAACGGTCATTGCCGAGCCGTACTGCCCGATATCAACGAAACAGAAATCCTTTTTCTTCCCCGTTTCGTCGGTGAGCATCGTAAACTCCGCCGAACCGTTCAGCGCCTTTTTCGCCTTACAGAGAAACAGCGCCGCGTTTTCAAACTGCTCCTCGTCCAGCAAATTGCAGGGAATGTCCGTGTCTCCCGTTGAATAATATGCGCACTCGCGTGCGAATATCGGCGAAATTCCCTCCAGAATATCGGGCAGCGCCTTTGCGAGCCTGTCGGTTCTTCCGTTGAGCGCCCGAATTATCTCGTCCGTGCCGGCATTCAGAATATTCAGCCGTTCCGCTCGCGGCGGCGTTTCGTAAACGATATTCGGCAGCACGCGACGAACGCTCGAAACCTCATCGGTAACGCGCTTTATGCTGTCGACAACGCGACCGCCGCGCACTATTATAATGTTGCTGTGCCGCCCCATTATTTCCGAAACGACCGTGTTCACAACGATATCGCCTATCTCGTTAGTGCACTCAAAATCAAAGTACAGAATGCGCTCCAGACCGTCCTGACGTATGTCGATAAGCCGACCGCCGCCCAAATGCTTTCTCAAAAGCATGCAGAACATAGGCGGCGACTGCGGATTTTCAAACTCCGCACTCGTGAGATTGACACGCGCCGAGCCGCCGTTTGCCGAAAATATCAGCTTTTTCGCGCTGCGGTCGGGCGAATTCAGCAGCCTGAGCGACAGAACTATTTCCTCGCGCGAGGGTTGGTATATCTTGTCAACTCTCGCGCCCATTAAATTTGAAAGCTCTTGCTTAACACAATGCAAAAGCGCTCCGTCAAGCGACATCTCCGCCGCCTCCTTTCCGTTAAGCTTTATCCCATATGTCGGTCTTAAACATCATCAGCCTGCATCTCTCGCAGTAAACGGCACCGATATTAAACCTCCGGGGATACGGGAATAATATACACATTGCAGTTCTCCCTTACCGCGAAAGCGTTCCCAAGTTGTTGAGGAGTCATCGCCCTCTTTCATTTCCGAGCCGCAATACGGACATTTCATAATAACATCTCCTAAAATGCGTGATCATACGTATCCGCACGGGTCGCACTCGCACTCCGCACTGAACACGTGAACCGCCGAAAACTCCGCGGTCACGAGCTTGGCGAGCTTGTGAGCCGCCGCCTTTTCCGTTCCGAAATGCCCCGCGTCGATAAGTGTCAGTCCGCAGTTCTCCGCCTCTATCCAGAAGTTATGCTTGATGTCGCCAGATATGATCGCGTCGCAGCCGCGCTCGCGGGCGAGCTGCATAACCGTGCGGTCAACTCCGCCGCCGCAGCACACCGCTATCCGCTTGATAGAGCGGTTTACGCGGCTGTATCGAACGCCGCCGAGGTCAAGCTTTTCCTTGCAGTACTCGGCTAACATTTGCGGCGTGAATTCCAGCGGTATATCGCATACAGCGCCGAAGCCCTTGCCGTCGCTCTGAGTGACCTCCAGAACGCCGTCAATCGTCCATTCCAGCAGCTCTATCAATGTATCATTAACACCGCCCTCGGCAATATCGAAGTTCGTGTGCATGGCTATCGCGGCGATATTCTGCCGCACAAGCGCCGCCACGGGGCTCCATGTCGGAATGCTTTTCAGAGCATCAAAAATAACGGGATGGTGCGACACGATAAGGTTCGCGCCCTTTTCGGCAGCCTCTTTTATAATTGAGTGCGTGATGTCCAGGCAGCAGCACACTCCCGTGACATCCGCGTTTTCGTCGCCGATAAGCAGCCCGACGTTATCATAGTTCTCCGCATACCTTTTCGGAGCAACTCTATCCAGATATTTCCAAACCTCACTGACTGTCATGATCTCACCTCGTTAACAATTTGTAATATTAACGCTGAAATTTGATTTTATTTGAAAAAACTTCGCGCAAATTCAAGCGGAAACATCAAATTATTACTATTTGTAATTTCAATTGCATCTTTCATGTTTTAAATAAATAATTCTCAAAAAATCAATTCTTCGAGAACTATTCTGAAAAATAGAAAAACTAACAAATCTTTTTATGCGCAAAACGAGAATTATCTCCCAAGCCCAATTGGGAATTGTTACCGAAAGCCAAATATTATATTTCTCATATTATCCAAATGCGAGAAATAAAACGTGATGCACATCAAACAATATGGCTTTTAACTCACTAACAGCGATATAATGCGCATAAGCAGAGACTTCGGTGTACAAAGTGTGGTTTTATTAAAACGGAATGCTAATTCTCACAAAACAGCAAAGCTGTGAATTAGATGTACTAAGACAATTCAAAATTACTCGCCCTGTCAAGAATTTTTCGAGACATTTCACGCAGTACCTTAGCATGCTCCGCGCTACTATGTGACTTCTCCATTCCGTCGGCATTTTTCGACAACTTTTCGGCGATTTTGCGCAAAAAATTACAATCGGTAATCTTTCCTGTAAGCGAAAACAACCCGTCTATTTCTCGTGAAACGCCGGTATACGCGGCGAGCATGACCGTATAGCCACGCTCTCCGTCATATGCGATACGCTCCTCAAGGAGTTCAAATCCGTTATTGTACAGCCACCTGCGCAGGAATTCCGCACGCGTCATCGGTTGAAGGATAAAGCGCGTATCCGTGCTGAGGAAGCGGCAGCTACTTATGATCTGCGCTATCAACTCGCCGCCCATACCGCAGATGATCACATCATCGGCGAAGTCAATCTCCGCCAGACCATCCGATTTGACGATCCGTACATTTGTTACTCCGCACTCCGAAACAGTCCTGCAAGCCGCTTCAAGAGGTCCGTCGCGCACGTCGGAGGCTATCACCAGTGCCGATTTATCCATAGCAAGACGGCATGCGAGCTGTGCGTGGTCACAGCCCACGTCCGCGGCTATCTTTCCGCTTCTGCACAGCTCTGCCGCCGCCGCAAGCCTGTTGTCAAGCGTTATCAACTTACTCGCCCAGCGCCGCGTTCAGCTTGTTTACGATGTCCTCAGCGTCCACCCCGTGAACCGAGCAAGCCTGTCCGACAGACTCTCCGCGTGCCGAGGGGCAGCCCAGACAATGCATGCCCATCGCGAGAAAAATGGGAGCGGCAGCCTCGCCGTTAAAATCGAGGATATCGCCGATGATCGTATCAACCGTTACTTTCATAATTATAACTTCCTTTCGCCATAATAATGTGTATGTCTTTGCATACACATTGATATTATACCACATAATTTGCGTTTTGTCTACTGAATTTCTGTTATTTTTTGGTTTGCTATTGCTTTTTTGTAAAATTTATGTTATAATTAACTCAAAGTTTTATTATTGACTGTATCAGAGGTGAGTTTTTTCTTGAGCTTGGTTGATTTTTTCAAGCGTGAGCTGGAGGGAGACCCGGGACTAAAGCTGTTCGGCGGGCTTCATATCGGACTTTCGGCGTTTTTCCTTATATTGTACATCATTCTAATCGTCAACCGCAAGCGACTGAGAGAATTTGGTCATTTCACCATTATACGGCGTATAATGGCAGCATTGCTGTTCGCGAATATGGTTGTACATTATACGGGGCGTATTGCTATCGGCGAGTGGCGGCTGGAGGAGGACTTACCGTTCCACCTCTGTTTTATCACGAATTTCTTTATGATGTATATTCTCTCCGCCGATAACAAGCATAATTTGTACCGCATTATCTACTTTTTTACGCTTATCGGTCCGCTCCCCGCTATTATATGGCCCGATCTGCACCGTACATGGGGAGGTTATATTTTTTACCAATTCATTATCAGTCACCATATTATGCTGCTGTTCAGCCTGTACTGTCTGTTCGTTCTCGAATACGAGACCTCGGTAAAGGGCGTTGTTATGACGTTCTTTATCGGCAACGCGTACATTGGCTTAATGGCTGTGTTCAATAACTTTTTCAACACGAATTACGTCATGATCGGCGAGCTTCCCGCGCAGCTGTACGTGGTATACCCGTTCCTTGACAAGATGCCCGCCATATTCTGGCTGGAGCTGGTGGGAATTCTGGTACTGATAGTAGCTTATGTCCCTACGCATTTTCTCGGGAAGCACCATATCGAAAACGACATTAAAAAGGAGAAAACGACATGATCGACAAGACAGACGAATTCTGGGCAAGCGCTACCGCCGATGATATCGATGAGTATCTGAAGGCGTATTCCGACAATTCTGCGCTAGACGTAAAGCCGATAATCTGCGGCTGTGGCGGAGATACATTTACAATAAAGTGCGATCAGGACGAAAGCGTTATAGGAGTGAAATGCGAAAGCTGCGGCGAAGAAAAGCTTATTGCCGACAGCGCCGACTACTGGGGCGACGCCGACCCCGAGGACTATGAGTGTCCGCTTTGCAAAAGCCGTCTGTATAATGTTCGCGTGGGCTTTCGGCGGCGCAGGAGCGGCAGCGTGAAGTGGGTGTACATCGGGGTTAGATGTACGCAGTGCAAGGCGCTCGGCTCGCCGCTTGACTGGAAGATCGACTACGAGCCTACCGACAAAATGGAAAAGAACATTTAATGTATTACATTCTGCAATGGTCTTGGGGAATTATACAGAATGTAGTCGGATTTTGCGTTTTTCTGTCTAATATTCGTTGGCGGCATTTTCGGTATAACGGCGCAGTCGTTACGGTATGGGGTTCGCGGCGCGGCAGTATGGGGCTGGGAATGTTCATATTTATCAGCGAGAGCGCAATGAACGGCGAGCGCCGCGGGTTTACTTTAACGCACGAATACGGACATACGGTGCAGTCGGTAATTCTCGGGCCGCTGTTTCTGCCCGTTATCGGACTGCCGTCGCTGCTGTGGGCGGGGCTGCCCGTGTTTCGGAAATACCGCGAAAGGCGTTCGGTGTCGTATTATTGGCTGTACACCGAGCGGTGGGCGAATTTTCTCGGAGAACGCACCGTAAAAGCGCGACAGAAGAACGGAGGAACGAATGGAGAACGCGGCTGAAAAATCAACGGCTCTGTGGCGCAAGCTGATTTTATTTATACCGTTGGGCGTCATCACGTTTTGTTGGGTACTTATTTTTGCAGCGTATTTTGACATACTCGAAACGGGTATGCTGTCCGAGCTGTTTTGGGAAGACCTTACCTTCATATGCGGCGTGGCGCTGATAGCGGGCTCGGCGGCGCTTGTCCTGGCGCTGATACCGATAATTTTTATCAGACCGCTTTCGGGCAGCGAGGAAATACAGATGCTGCGCGCGTTGGGGCGCAGTCTGCTGTATTTCGCCGTAGCGGTGCCTGCGATATCGTTTCAATGCTATTGGGGTATTATGGGCTTTTGGGGACCGGTTGCTTGATGATATTGTCCGTTTACCCCTTGACAAAATATACGAAATATGTTAGAATATATGTAATATTTGAAATGCTTTGACGGGAAAAAAAACCGAGGAGACCTTTCAGAGAGCCGTTGGTCGGTGCGAAACGGCAGGTCGGTGCGGATAATAGCTCCTCCTTGAGCAGGGTCGGTGAACGTTTAGTAGTCGGCCTCGGGTTCTCCCGTTACAGAGAAAACGAGTGGACGAGCGTTTTCAACGCTCTTCAACGAGAGTGGTACAGTGGAGCTTAACTTCACCTCTTGAATGGGGTGGAGTTTTATTTTTTGAAAGAGAGGGCTTATTTGCAATGAAATACGATTTTGCCGCCATTGAAAGCAAATGGCAGAAGTACTGGGAGGAGCACCGCACGTTCCACGCGGACAACGACTACTCCAAGCCGAAATATTATGCGCTGGTGGAGTTTCCGTATCCGTCGGGCGATGGTCTGCACGTGGGTCATCCGCGTCCGTATACCGCTATGGATATCGTCGCGAGAAAGCGCCGTATGCAGGGGTATAACGTTCTTTTCCCGATGGGCTGGGACGCGTTCGGTTTACCTACCGAAAATTACGCGATAAAGAACAAGATACACCCCGCTATCGTTACCAAGAACAATATCGACCGTTTCCGCGGTCAGCTTAAAATGCTCGGCTTGTCGTTCGACTGGGAGCGCGAGGTCAATACCACCGACCCCAATTATTTCAAGTGGACGCAATGGATATTCCTTAAGCTGTTCAAGGCGGGGCTGGCGTACAAGAAGGAAATGAACGTCAACTGGTGTACGGGCTGTAAGGTCGTATTGGCGAACGAGGAGGTCGTAAACGGCACCTGCGAGCGCTGCCACAGCGAGGTAATCCACAAGGTAAAGAACCAGTGGATGCTGAAGATCACCGAGTACGCGCAGAGACTGCTGGACGATTTGGATTCCGTTGATTACTTCGAGAAAATCAAAACCGCGCAAGCTAACTGGATAGGACGCTCGACGGGCGCGGAGGTCACATTTAAGACTACGCTCGGCGACGAGCTGCTGATCTACACAACTCGCTGCGATACGCTGTTCGGCGCGACTTATATGGTAATTTCGCCCGAGCACCCGCTTATCGAGAAGTGGGCGGACAAGATATCCAATATGGATGCGGTGCGCGAATATCAGGCGGCTGCCGCGAGAAAGTCCGACTTTGACCGCACCGAGATGAACAAGGACAAGACGGGCGTTAAGCTTGAGGGCGTTCGCGCAATAAATCCCGTGAACGGCAACGAGATTCCGATTTTCATTTCCGACTACGTTCTGATGAGCTACGGAACGGGCGCTATTATGGCGGTTCCCGCGCACGACGAGCGCGACTGGGAATTCGCGAAGAAGTTTGATTTGCCGATAATTGAGGTAGTCAATGGTGGCGAGGACGTTCAGAAGGAAGCGTTCACCGACTGCGCGACCGGTATCCTTGTAAACTCCGATTTCCTGAACGGTCTGTCCGTCGAGGTCGCTAAGAAGAAAATGATTGAGTTTCTCGTGGAAAAGGGTATCGGTCATGAGAAGGTAAACTTTAAGCTGCGCGACTGGGTGTTCTCCCGTCAAAGATACTGGGGCGAGCCAATTCCGGTTGTGTACTGCGAAAAATGCGGCTGGCAAGCCGTTCCCGAGGAGGAGCTGCCGCTGACTCTCCCCGACGTTGAGAGCTATATGCCCACCGACAACGGCGAAAGCCCCTTGTCCACACTGGAGAGCTTTATCAACACGACTTGTCCGTGCTGCGGAGATCCCGCTAAGCGTGAGACCGACACCATGCCGCAGTGGGCGGGTTCATCGTGGTACTTCCTCCGCTATACCGACCCGACTAACGACAAGGAACTGGCAAGCAAGGAAGCGCTCAAGTACTGGCTGCCCGTCGACTGGTACAACGGAGGTATGGAGCATACCACGCTGCATCTGCTATACAGCCGTTTCTGGCATAAGTTCCTGTACGATCAGGGTGTTGTGCCGTGTAAGGAGCCATATCAGAAGCGCACATCCCATGGTATGATACTTGGTATTGATCCGCAGAACCCCGGAAAGTTCTGCAAGATGTCAAAGTCACTGCATAACGTTGTCAATCCCGACGAGGTCATCGCGGAATACGGCGCGGACACAATGCGTCTGTATGAGATGTTCGTAGGCGATTTCGAGAAGGCGGCGCCGTGGCAGGAGAACGGTATCAAGGGCTGCCGTCGCTTCCTCGAGCGCATCTGGAATATGGCGGAGAACCTCAAGGACGGCGACGAGTATTCCGAAAAGATGTGCTCGTCAATGCATAAGACCGTCAAGAAGGTCTCCGAGGACATTGAAACGCTGAAATTCAACACCGCTATCGCAGCTATGATGGGTCTGCTGAACGAAGCGGACGAGTCGGGCGGATTCAACCGCGCGGAGTTTAAGACACTGCTTATTTTGCTTGATCCGTTTGCGCCGCATATCGCGGAGGAGCTGTTCGAGAGACTGGGATTCGGTATTCTCAACGAGCAGAAGTGGGCGGAATATGACGAGAAGCTTTGTGTTGACAGCACCGTCGAGCTTGCGGTTCAGGTGAACGGCAAGGTCAAGGCACGCTTTGACGCTCCGGTTGACAGCGGCAAGGACGAGCTTATCGCGATGGCGCTCTCGCTCCCCGAAATCAAGGCGCTTACAGACGGAAAGACGATAGTAAAGCAGATTGCCGTGCCGGGCAAGCTGATCAATATCGTTGTAAAATAATACTAAATAATTTTCCCGGGCGGTGCGCAAAGCCGCTCGGGAGTTCCTTAACAAAAGCACTGCCCCGCCCGGGCTGTTGTCCGGACGGGGCTGATTATATGGAAGATCAATTTATGAAAACCTTTTAAGTAAAGTCATTTTACATAATAGCTCAGGTGCGGAAATCTTTCGGAAAATTCCACCCATGTTAAGGTCATAAGGCTTACGCGGCATCCTCCGCCGTAATTCGCCTGGTATAGAGTAATGCCGTCTTGTCGCTGTCCGCGACTATCATCGTGTGAAACAGCTCATTATTGGTCTCAGCCGCGACATATGTGCCGACCGGTGCGCCCATAAGGCAGCTTTTCGCGCTCTCGGCGGTCATATCATGGTTGATGCTGTAATGTTGATGAGCTTTTCCTCGCCGGGCTATTTGCTCAACTCGTTAGCACTGCGGACGGTAATCGATGCTGCCAGAATAGCTGTCAGGGCGATTGATGTGATTTTTTCATAAGAATACCTCCCCATTATATATAAATTATTGTTGAAACCCAGGCGTGGCCCTCTTGTGCGATGCGACCTTTCTATCTCTGATATAAGTATATCACAAACCCTTTTAAAATGCAATTACAAAACGGTTACAATCCGGTTACAAAATGGTTACAGTTTTTCGGGATTTATTACAATTATCCAAACTAATCAATTTTATTATTTTTCCGCTTGACAATTTAAATAAGGTGTGATATAATATATAAAACAACTTAACAAAACTTTCTGTCGAAAGAGGTAATGCTATGAAATCATTTATGAAAAAGCTCGGCGCGTTCGCTGCCGCGCTTATGATCACACTCTGCGCGGGCTGTAACTCAGACAAAGGAAACAGCTCCGGGAACTCAACGGACTCAAACGTTTCAGATAGCAATCAGAGCGGTGACGTTTCCACATCCGAGGGAGAAAGCTCCTCCACAGAGAGCGTAACTCCCGAAGTCCCCGATGAACCTCAGGAATGGCACGAGCTCTCGCAATCCGAGATCACAGCCGCAATGGGTATGGGCTGGAATCTCGGAAATCAACTTGAGTCGCTTCGGAACGGAACACCCCACGAAAACGGCTGGGGAAACCCCACTATCACCAATGACTTGTTAAAGCTTGTCAGCGATCAGGGCTTCAAGACGGTCAGAATTCCCGTTTCATATCTCACGCACATTGGCGAGGGGCCCGATTACACGGTAGAAAAGGAATGGCTTGACAGAATTCAGGAGGTCGTTGACTACGTTATCAATAATGATATGTTCGCGATCATAAATATGCACGGCGACGGCTATTACACGATCGACGGAGCATGGCTGCTCTGCGCCGAACCCGCCGACAAGCAGACCGAAATAAAGGCGAAGTATGAGGCAGTCTGGAGACAGATCGCCGACCGTTTCAAAAACTATGACGAGCACCTCATCTTCGAATCGATGAACGAAGAATTCGACGGTCAATATAACGGTCCAAACGCGGAGGCTTATGCTAATATCAACGATTATAACCGTATTTTCACGGATACCGTAAGAAAAACAGGCTCAAACAACACCAAACGCTGGCTGCTTATGCCGGGCTGGAATACGAATATCGCGCATACCGTGGGAGATTTCGGCTTCGAAATCCCCGAGGATACGCTCTGCGAGGCGGACGGAAAACGCATTATGGTATCCGTACACTACTACGATCCGTATAACTTCACAATCAACGAGGACATGAACATCGCAAAGACGCAGTGGGGCAAGTACGGCGTTGAAAATGTTGAAAAAACCAATAACGAGACATATGTCAACGCGATTATGAAGAGACTTAACGATAAATTCGTAAGTCAAGGCTATCCCGTGGTTATCGGCGAACTGGGCGTTCAGGACAAAACGCAGAAGGACCCCGCTCACAACGAGTTCAGACGTTACTGGCTTGAGGTCGTGGTCAGCGCCGCAAAGCAGCAGGGCTGTGTTCCCATTTACTGGGATAACGGCTATATATTAAATAAGGGCTTTGGTATCATTGACAGAATAAATCTTAAAGTGACTCAGCCCGAGCTTATCGAGGCAATGATGCGCGCTATCAACGCCGACGGAGAGTACGAGATAGCGGCTCCCGCGGGTTTTGAAAAGGACGACGCTGCCGCATAAAAAACGCACAAAAAGCCGCTCGGCATCTGTCGGGCGGCATTACGTTATTTAAAAAGCCCGCATGCGGAGTTAAACCGCAGTCTTCCTCCCTGCTTGAGGAGCAGGTGAGCTCTCACCTTGAGCTATGCGGGCTGTCGGGTGACCCAGAGGTCGCCAAAAAGCGGCACGGACGCCGCTGACCAAGCACCTCCCGGTCACTTCTTCCTTCGTGCGGAAAGGGGTTTTATATAAACTACCGACAATTTGATTATAACATATCGGAATGAAAATGTCAAGGAGTAATAATGAGATACTGTCTTATCTGCCGTCAACGAAATATCGAAGGCTACGGGATATGCCCCGAGTGCTCGCAAATGAACGCTCAAATGCGCGAGGTCTTCTGCGACCTCGGCGGCAAATTCGCGGCGGTCACGGGTGGGCGTATCAAGATCGGCTATGCGGTCTGTCTGCGTCTGCTGCGGCAAGGCGCTTCCGTTATAGCCGTGACACGTTACCCGAAATCGGCACTGGAAAACTACATGAACGAGCCCGATTACAACAGCTTTAAAGATAGGTTGTACATTATAGGCTTTGATCTTATGCGTATCGACCGCATTTCGGAGCTTATCGCGCATATTTCGGAAATATGCGGCGGACGACTTGATATCCTCGTAAACAATGCCGCGCAGACCGTCAAGAAGTCCGCCGAATACTACGCCGCAGTCGAAGCGCATGAGCGCGGGCTGCAATTGGACTGCTCAAGTCACCTGCTGCCCGTTCCGCTTTTTGATAACGATATACTCCCGCTCGTGCCGAATTACAGGCTCTCGGAGGGCGGCGAAACACCGAACGATAATTCGTGGGTCCGCAAGCCCGAGGAGATAACCCCGCAGGAGCTGCTGGAGGTTCAGCTTATCAACGTGACCGCGCCGTTTCTGCTGACGAACGGTCTGCGAAAGTGTATGGCATATGATAAGAGCGTCAATAAATTTGTCATCAACGTCAGCTCTGTCGAGGGGCGGTTCAATACGGGACGCAAGCTCGCGCGGCACGTCCACACCAATATGGCTAAGGCGTCGCTCAATATGATGGCGCACAGTCTTGCCGAAGATTACGCCCGCGATAGAATTTTTGTCTATTCCTGTGACCCGGGGTGGGTATCCAATCAATTCCCGCCCGAATACAAAATAAGCAAAGAATTCGAGCCGTATCTCACCTTTGACGACGGAGCGGCAAGGATACTTTATCCAATCGTAAAAAACCTGAATGTGACCAAGATCAAGGACAACGGCTTATTCTACAAGGACTACAAAATAATCAACTACTAAGGAGGAGAAATGGACTATATTTTCAGACTTATTACCAAAGTCGTCACGACAGCCGCAAAGCTGTCCATGGCTATCGACACAAACAAAGCACCGCCAAAACCTCCCGTAAAGCCGCGGAATGCCGTCGTTCAGATGCCGACAAGCGGCACGGCTTCGACCGTTGGGGACGAAACTGTTCCGCCGTCAAAAGCTTCCGAACCTCCGCCCGAGCCCGAAAGCACATACGTTTCCGAGAAGAGGTATAGAGGCTGGGCGTTTGAAGGAGCCGTACCGATCGCTCAAGGGGATATAATATACATTCCCGACGAATACCGCCCTCAAAGGAACGAGATACGCGTTATCGAGCTTACCTGCGAGAGTGCAAGAGCGCTTGGGTATTCGTTCCACAGAAAGTCGAAAAGCGTGAGGATAACGGGTTACAGCGGAGTATCCACCGAAATCGTCCTGCCGAGCAGAATAGGCGGTCTGCCCGTAAACGAGATCGGCAGACGAGCGTTTGCAAACTCCGATATCGAGAGCGTCGAGGTTCCCGACAGCATACGTAAGCTCGGCGCGGAGGCGTTTTTCGGGAGCGGCGTAAAGCGCGTTATCTTCGGAGAGGGCGTGCGCGATATTCCCGAAAGAGTGTTTTATAAATGCGAAAAGCTTAGGACGGCGGCGCTGCCGACAACGCTGCGCTCCATTGGCAGAGAAGCATTTTTTGCTTGCGCCGAGCTGAGTTATATCTCGCTGCCGCGTTCCCTTGGCTCGATAGGTGAAAGGTGCTTTGCGCAAAGCGATCTTAGGGGCTTTGCGGCGGATTTTTACGCCAATTTCCCACACGACGGAACGGCTTTTAAGGACACCCCTCTGCACAGGAAATCCAAGCTGGTTCTTACAAAATGGTGCAGCGACCGCATGAACGTGCTTTTGGTCGGCAAGAATGCAAGGATAATTTTTCCGAATACGCCGTTCGTGCTGAATAGAAATTCGGTATGTGACATATGCGCTCTGGACTTCTCGGAATGCTCAAGCGTAAAAATGCATAGTCCGTTTGCGCTTACGGATCACATATATAATTATATATATCATATTGTGCTGCCTTACGGCACAAGGGGAATAGCGCTGCCGGGATACGTAGGCGCGGAATACCCCGACGGAAAAATCTATGACGGAGACTTTGATATTATTGAGAATACCGATGATAAGCTCACGGTAAAGGTCAACAGCAGGCGGCTGCCGTTTATATCTTTGAATATGTATAGAAAAGAAGTTACGGTCAAGGTCTTTAATGTTAAGATAGAGAAGCATGCCTTTAGGTCGAGCTTTTGGCCTGTGGAGAAACTGGAGATAGACGGCAGCTTTACGGCAGATGATGAAATTTTTTATTTGAATGTGTCGGGTCGTCTGCATGAAGTAAGTTGGACAGTCGGCAGAGATAAAAAGGCAGTACAGTATATACCGATGTGGAATCTGGTCGGGGCTTATGCTCACGGCGAGCTTCTGAAAGCATTTTGCGGAAGCGAAAAAAACGGGTTGTATAAAAGAGCGGTCGTGGACAATATTTTCCGAAACGGATTTGAATACCGAAACGCCCTCCGCAAATCGGAACACAAACGCTTAACACAAAGCGCAAAGATATTTCTCGCGCTGGACGTTCTCCGCAGCAGTCCCGAGCTGTACGACAACGACACCTCGCTGTATTCGACCTATATCCGCAATCACCGCCGATATGCCGAAAAGGTCTGCGAAAAGGTGAAACGGGAATATCCCGAATATATGGAGATATTGAGGAATTTCTCCGCCGGGAAATAATGTCTTTTTGTTTCGTCTATAGAAAATTGCGGTGTCAAGCATTTCGCTCGACACCGCAATTCAATACGCCGCCGATCTTGACAGCGTTTTATATTATTCTTTGTCGCTCCAACGGTATTTTCTCAGTATAAATCCGAATATCAGGCACACCGCCGCTCCAGCGATCCCGATACAGAAAAACAGGAATGCCGCGCCCGAGCCCTTGCCCGTCCCGAATACGGTCGTCAGAAAGCTGTCCGAGCTTATTCCCGACATAAACGGCTCGAACACCTCGTCGACGAGAATACCGCCGAGAAAGAATCCCACGGGAATAGTGAAAAACTGCAGTGAGTTGCGGCATGAGAATACGCGCCCCTGCATTTCGCTCGGGATAGTACGGCGGAAGATAACGTCCATATTCGCGTTCATAAACGGTATCGTTATCCATCCGAGCACCGCCCCGGCCGACCACATCAGCGTGGAATTGCCGAACGCGAGAAAAAAGTTTTCGGTGCTCATCGAGATCAAAAGCGCCGCGCATATCGCCCGAACTCTGTTTTTCGGAGCGGGCAGAAGCGCCGCAAGAGCGCTACCGACAAGCGTCGCCGCGCCTACGCAGGTATTCACTATGCCGAGCGCCGTTTCGCCGCTCTTGGATATTATCATTGCGGGCAGCGCCGCATCGTATATTGAGGCAATCAGATTTATGAGGGCAAGAAACAGTATCAGCTTCAGAATCAGCAAATTTTGTTTCAGCCATGACAGCCCCTTGCCTGCCGAGACCAAAAGCGGCTCTTTTGCCGTCTCCGTTCTTTCGGGTTCCGGTATGCGGATAAACAGCAGAAGAACCAGAAACGCCGCCGCAAAGGTACACAGGTCAATCATGATGACGGTGTCAATACCCGCAAGCGTGAATAGTGCCGTTGCGATAACGGGCGTTAAAATGGAGTTCAGCGACTGCGAAAACGACCGCAGTCCGCTTGTCCGCTGATAGTGCTCCTCGGGGATAAGCATAGTCGCCGCTACCTCGGCAGCAGGCTGCTGTACGGTATTCATCAGACCGTTCAGCGCGTTGATAATGTACAAATGCCACACCTCAAGGTTTCCCGTCTTTAACAGCACAAGCACCGCAACGGTACTCAGCGCCGCGACAAGATCGCAGAACAGCATGGTTTTCTTTTTGTTCCATCTGTCGCTGAGCGCACCCGCGAAAATACTCATCAGCACGTACGGCGCATACGAGCATATAGACAATAATGCAGTTTTCAGTGCCGAACCGCTTTGCGTATACAGCCACAGTACAAGCGCATAACCCGTCAGTCCGCTACCCAGCGCCGAAAGCGACTGAGTGCTCCAAAGTAAAATATATGTTTTTAAGCTTTTTTTCATAACAACTTCGCTCCTTGATAAATAATTTTTTATCGAAGTGCAAAGTCCGAGGATCTATTACCCTCCGTGCGGCGTCCTCAAACCTTGCACGGAGCTTTTACAGCGCAGATAACCACAAATATTCCTCCTGTCTTGACTTATTGAGATCATTATATCACTTTACGCCGCCTTTGTCAAGTATCGTTACACCAACGTTTATTTTATGATCATCTTTGGCGCGTTGAGATTATTTTACGTTTTTTATCTTTATGTGTAATTGACTTTTTTGTGCCGCTGTAATAAAGATACTAATTAAACCGGAATGCCCAAAAATAAAAACGAAAAAGCGAGGGGATTTGCCTCGCTTTTTTCTTCTATTAGAGACGTTTGATAATTTCATCGGCTATCTTGGCGCGGCAATCATCGGAAATTCCAAAATCCTTCCCGCGATACGTCCATGCCGCTCTGCCTATTCCCAGCTTGTTGAAAACGGAGGAAATGTCGCTGTACCAACGCAGCAGCCTGTCATCGGGAACGCGGTCGATAACGCCGTACTCGCCGCAGTAGATGGGTACATTCAGCTTTTCGGCGACCTCAACGGCAACAGCCATTTCCCATTCCATATATGACGCGTTGATCATTGCGCCGCCGAAATTATCAAACATCCGCGCAATATCATTACCCACGTATTCCAAAGACTTTTCCCGATAATTCTCTTTGGTATCCGGGTAATCAACATCGCAGTCGGCGCGCATATTATCGACCCACGGTGCTTTCTGATGCGTGAAAACAAGCGGATTATAGTAGTGGAAATTAAACACGATCTTATCATCACAAGGCTTGTCGAGCAATGTCAGCCCGAAAATACTGTTCTGGAAAATACCGCCGATAAGTATGAAATTATCGGGAGCAAAGCGGCGTATCTCGCGTACAGTCCGCGCGGCAATACCGTTCCAAATTATTGCATACCTTCTTTCGGTGATCTCGTTGAGCAGCTCGAATGCCACGTGATCCGCCTTATCTGCGTAATGTCTCGCAATCTCGCTCCACATTGCCAGAAACACGTCCTGATAACGGTCTTCCTCAAAGAATCCGCTCTCATTCTCTCCCTTATCGAACGAAAAACCGAGTGTTTTGTGCAGATCAAGAATAATGTTCAGCCCGTGTTTTTCGCACCATTCAACACAGCGGTCGAGATACCTGAACGCATTTTCGCTTATGGCATTGTCCGCGCCGAGAATTATATCGTAGTCGAACGGAAGCCGTACATGATCACAGCCCCACCCGGCTATTCGCTCAATGTCCTCCTCGGTGATGAAGCGCTCCAGATGCTCCTTTTCATAGCTCGACTGCGACAGCCAGCCGCCAAGATTTACTCCATGCTTGTAGCCTGTAAATTCTCTCATTCTATTTACGCCTCCCTGTAATCGACAGACTTGTACTCGGCAATAAGCGGAGTTGTACCGTCATATGCCTTCAGCCAGCCGTCAACACCCTTGCCCGGCCATACGTTCATCATTATCTTCCCGGGAGTGGACGGGATATTCTCATCGGCAGAGTAGACCGCCTCACCGTCTACATACCATGTGATTTTGTCTGCCTGCCAGTCAAAGCCATATGTGTGAAAATCCTCCGACGCGTCAAAGCCCAGCTCGTAAATATATTCGTGTTTGCCCACACCATCGGTGTAATAATTGAATTGCACCATGGTTGTGTCCTTGCCGAGAAACTCAATATCTATCTCGTCCCAAGGGTTGTTATCGGTCGGACCCGTATAGGTGAAGAACGAAGAAACAACACCATCGTTCTTGATAGGCTTCATAACGACCTCATACATTCCGTAGCTGTAAAAATCCTTACTGCGGAATTCCGCGCCCGAATATGGGATAGCGCCCGCGCCGTTTCCGTCAAGGTCTATTTTCAGCTTCATTGAACCGTCCGAAAAACCGACGTTGGACTTTCTCCAAGTACAGTTGAACATAGAACCGTTTGTCCAGCCGTCAGAACACTCAAACACACTGCTCACGTCCGAAAGAGTTCCCGTTAAATCAGCGAGCACGCCGCTGTTGATATTGCTTTCGGGTGTGCTGCTTTCCGATGAAGAACTTCCGGAGATGCTCTCGCTGCTTGTGCTTTCCGAAGTGCTGATCTCGGATGCGCTGTCTGTTGAACTTGATGTACTTGTGCTGCTTTCGGGAGAAGCTGTGCCGACATTATCGGTACAGCCGCATAGCATCGTAATTATTGCCATTACCAATGCTCCCTTTTTCATAAGCTTATTCATAATATCACGTTCCTTTCGGTATTCTTTGTAATTTGATTATACCTGTTTTTCGGAAAATGATATACAAAAAAGCAACTAAAAATATCGTGTTTTTAATCCGAATTGATATCCACGCCGCCCTTTATTCCTGACGAGGAATTATAGTATTTTTGGCGGTACTGTTTGGGTGTTAGTCCCGTTTCCTGCTTGAATTTCTGGATAAAATGGCTATGCGAACTGAATGAGAGAAAGCTGCCTATATCCACCGCCTCGTAGTTCGAATATTTAAGCATCTGACAGGCCGCGTCAATACGCTTCTTCAATATATATCTGTTGAGCGTAACGCCAGTTTCGGAATGAAACAGCTTGGACAGATACTGCACCGATAGTCCCAGCTCGTCGGCGATATTGCTCACAACTATCTTTTCATGCAGATGATTGTAAATATATTCCATACATTTCGTGACCTGATAGCAGTAGCTTGAGCTTTTATTCAGCTTCGCCATACGCTCGGTGAAATCCGTTATACATTCCGAGTGAATCTCATTGATCTCCTCGGGGGTTTTCGCGTTATCGGTCAGTCGTATATATAAATCGGATAGATTGTAGGCGGTCTCGCGCTCCATTCCGCCCTCAACACAGAAGCGTGTAATAAACGATACCGTTATCACCATATGATACTTTAAATTTCTCAGTTTATCAGTCGACAGCACGCCAAAACCCTCACCGCCGAGCGGAGTGGAGCTTGCCCGAGCGCCATCGAGATCGCCGCGTTTTACACATTCGTAAAAGCGCATTTCATTTTCTACAGGCGAATGTCTGAGCGCGTTTTCACGCATTTCAAATTCAATCTGTGAAAATGCTTTCTTAATACTCATGATAACTCCCTCCTTGACTTACTGCTATAAATTCTAATTTAATCATTTATCCTTATAAAATATTATACAAAAAAATTCCCCAAAAGTCAAGATATTTGGTTAAACCGAAAATAAAAAAGTTAAAAATCTGATATAAACTTTCTGACGGAAATGATATAATTTAATCATAAAAGGGCGGAGAGATACGCTCTCACCGAAAAACGGGGATTTCCCCATGAACGAAAGGATATACCGCTATGAAAAAAATCGTTTCCGTTATTACTTCCGCAGCTGCCGCGGCTGCACTCTCTATTACCGCTTCCGCGTACGCCATTGACTTCGACCTCGGTTTCGGTTGGTCGGCAAACACCACTGTCCCCGGTTCGGCGTTTGCCGATGTTACCCCATCAACCACCGTTACTATTACCTATGAGGCGAATGCCGCGCTTGCGGATATGCCAAATCAGGATTACTGGTGCATAAAGCCCATGATAAACGACGAAGGCTGGCCGTTCATAGACTCTCTGGGTCTTGAGCTTTCCGAGAGCAAGGACAGCTATCCCGTAGATGTTGAGGGCAGCTCGATAAGCTTTACAATCCCCGCCGACGTTCTTGAGCATGTTCAGATTGCGGGCATGGCGTTTATGGGACATGGCGTTAAGCTGCTCGATATGACGTTCTCCGACAGTGCACCGGAGTCTTCCGCTCCCGAGACCGAAAACGAGACCAAGCCCGCAAACCCCGATTCCGGTGTTGAAGGGGTTGCTGTGATAGTCGGCGCCGCGGCTTTGGCACTTGGTGCAATGATCGTTACCAAGAAAAGGAACAAGTGATCTTGTGAAATATTGAAAGGAGGATCGCTATGAAACGTTTAAAAAGTATTCTTGCTGCCGTAATGGCTTTGAGCTGTGTGATGACGGTAACCGCTTGCGAGGAGGAAACGGGTTCGTTGTCAACAAACAGCGCTCCCTCGGGTGGTAATGTTCCGCCCGAAGCCTCCAACAATTCTTCTACCGCTACCATGAACGAATCGGATGCGCAGGAGGTATCAAAGATTGATCTGAATGCGGAGAAGCTGGAAAATCCCACCGTAAAATTCCTGAGCGAGTGGGATTTGAATCCCGCTGAGGGGCAGCCCCTTTCCGTGGCGCTCGAGCTGTTCCAGACGCAGTATGGCGGACGTATCGAGCTTGTGCAGACCACATTCGACGAGCGTTACACAAAGCTTTCCACAATGATTGCCTCGGACTTGTCTCCGGATATGTTCAGTGCGGGAGATATGGATGTTTTCCCTAAGGGCGTGCTGAGCGGATACTTTCAGCCGCTTGACCCGTATATCGATTTCGAAAGCGAGCTTTGGGCTCCTATGAGCGCGGTAAACGATCAGTTCTGCGCTAACGGAAAGCACTATGTCGGCGCGGTTGGCGTTGAAAGTGACTGTGTGATGTTCTATAACAAGAAAACCATTATCAATAACAGTCTCGATGATCCCGTTGAGCTTCTCGAGCAGGGCAAGTGGGATTGGGACGCACTCTGGAGTATGATGACCAAATTCTGTAACCGCGAAGAAGAAAAGTTCGCGACGGACGGATGGTGGTTTGAGGGCGCCCTCTCACTCACTACCGGTAAGCCTTATATAGGTATGGAGGACGGAAAGGTCGTTCATAATCTTGATCATCCAATGATAGAAAAAGCACAGAGCTATATGCTCAATATGAAAGAGAATGATTTGCCGTTCCCCAAAGCCGAAAACGGCTGGCGTATTGTTCCGTCAAACATCAAGGACGGAAAGACACTGTTCTATCCCGTAGGAACATATGCTCTTTACCCATACAACAACATCATTCAGGACTTTGGAAATATGGAGGACGTTATGTTTGTTCCAATGCCCAAGTGTCCCGATGCGGACGAGTATTATCTCCCCGCGCGTGTAAACGGATTTGCGCTGATCAAGGGCGCGAAGAACCCCGAAGGCGTAGCCGCTTACCTTAACTGCGCTATGGCTGCGCGCGACAGTGAGATCGCGGACGAAATAGGCAAACGGCAGGCGTTCGAGGAATACGGTTGGACGCAGGAACAGTGGGATATGCTTGAAAAAGTAACGGAAATGACGACTGAACATCCGGCTATAGAGATGTATAACGCTGTTACCCCAACTATTGCTGATTACATCAACAACCCGATGAAAGAAGCCTATAACAGCGGAGCAAGTTGGATTCAGACCCGCGATTCCATAAGAGGACCGGTACAGATGGAGCTTGACAGTGTTAACAAATCGCTGAATTCATAAGGTAAATCCTCCCAAAGGAATGACAGGCACCTCCAAGCAAGCCATGTCAAGCTCAGTCTATTGTATAATAAACGAAACCGCGGCAATATTTTTTGCCGCGGTTTTGTATCATAGGAACCCATACAAACGCATTTCCAATGCCCAAATGAGACCGAGCCTGATGTTCATCAGCACGCAGATCATCTCCCAGATATCACTTATCATCATTACCCCTTTCCGCCTTTTCCCTTTTTCTATAATTGCCGATGCAGACCGCCATAACTATACCCAACGTTAACATCAGCACACAGCTTAAAGTTAACGCAAAATATTCCGATACCATGTTGTTGCGGATTAAGAAGTGTTCCATAAAGTCATCGTTGTCCTTGTCCATCATTATCATAACAGACAGAATAACCGCGTCGCCGAAAAGGAAACCCATCTGCGAAGCCAAGGTCGCCGTGCCGTTTACGCCGAACAGCGAGCCTCGCCTCGCGTTCGCGCAGACCCAGTACAGATACGCTATTGCACCAAATATTGCCGTTGAAAGCACCCAGCTCTCGCACCACTGCGGTCCGCACTCCATAACAAGGAGATTCCCGACATAATAACGAAAGCCCACAGCGCCCTTGTCGTGATCTGCGAACGCACGACGGTTTGCCGCTCATCAAAAATATCCTTCTGCGAAACTATGGGGTCGTTGTTGACTATCTTCGCGCAGAAATCGTCAAATGACTTCAAGCTCATATTATTCGTCCCCTTTCTTCTTTTGATCGGCTTTTGCAAAAATTATCGTAAGCACGCCGTATACAACAAACAGTATCCACGCCGCAATAAAACAGAAGTCATCCGTTGGTCTGCCATCGGCGAAAAGACTGCGATACTCCTCGTTTCCGAACAAATATTTCGCGCCCATCATTCCACCCATAAATATAGCGTAGAGACCTGTGAATTTTATGGCTTTGCCGCCGTTTATCCCGATAAGACAGCCCTTTGCAAAGCAGCGGATATTGAAATATATCATGCAGAGCATAAAGAATATCAGCATAGGCGAGGCGTAGCTCTCCGCCCACCTGTACCAGAGATCCATTACAAAGTTACTGATAAACGACAAGCCCGAAAAGATTATCAGCGCCTCAGCCAATATTTGGGTGCGCGCGATCTTCTGCCGCTCGTCCATGATCTCCTTTTTGCTGTTCGGCTGTCCGAGTATATAATTTTCAAGGAATTTGTCAAATGATTTCAAGCTCATTGTTCTACCTCGCTTTCGTTCCTTTTCTCCTCATGCCGCATAACGCACAGCATAAAAATTCCGCACCCTATCATCAGCAAAAAGCACAGCGCGAACACAAAGTCCCCAGAAAGCTTGCCGTCCGTGATAAAATAATCCTCCTCGCCGATATCAAACACATAACGAAATCCGTTCAGCGCTCCGATAACAATGATCATTACCGCCGAGTACTTCTGCGCGTATCTGCCGCTTACCGCGAGCATACAGCCCTTGACCGCGCACCGGATCTCCCACCAAAGCAGACATATCACCGCGAACAGCAGCGTTACCGTCATCTGGCTCTCCGCCCATTGGTAGAACAGCTCCGTTACCATGCTGTTTACGATAGTCATACCCACATAAAGAAACAGCGCCTCTATCGCCAGCCGCGAACGCATAACGTTCTGCCGCTCGTCAAATACCTCTTTCTGACTGCCGGGCTCCGAAAGTATCAATCTCTCGCAGAATTTATCAAATGATTTTAATCTCATGATTTACCTCCCTCGTCATTCCAGAACAGCTCGTCAAGCGTCTTGCCGAGCGCTCTGCATATGTCTATGCACAAATTTATCGTCGGATTGTAGTCGCCGTTTTCCACGGCGCTTATCGTTTGCCTCGTCACCTTAACCTTTTTCGCAAGTTCGTCCTGCGAAAGGTCTAGGGCGGCGCGGGCGGCTTTCATTCGTAAGTTTTTCGCCATATCCTCACCTCTTGATTGTAGTATATCATATCTTTTACAAAATGTCAAGTATATTTTACAAAATTTCAAAAATATTTTTCAAAATGTCGGGTGAAGGGCAAAAAATATCCCCGCAGAACATTTGCTCTGCGGGGATATGATTTTTAATACAGAGGTTCTTCGCCGTGATATCCGTTACGGTAAACTCAAACTCTATATCCTAGTCAGCAGTATACCTAATAATATATTGAACAGCGCGAACAGCCTTTTCATAAGTGTTCCTCCCGTCTTAACGTGAGTTACTTACCCGCGCATATATCCGATATCGCCCTCGCCACGAGCTTTCTGAACAGCGGTGCGACGCGGTCGGCGGTCTCCTGTACCTCCTTATGCGAGAGGGGATTTGCGGAAATTCCCGCGGCGAGATTGGAAATGCAGGAAATGCCGCAGACCTCCATTCCGCAGTGACGAGCCGCCATAGCTTCGATAGCGGTGGACATACCCACGGCGTCAGCGCCGAGCCGTCCGTAAGCGCGTATCTCGGCGGGGGTCTCATAGTTCGGACCTGTGGTCTGAATATACACGCCACGCTGTAACGATACGCCCTCGGCAGCGGCCGAATTCTCTATTATCGTGCGCAGACGGCGACTGTACACCTCGCTCATATCGGGGAAACGCGTACCCAGCTCGTCAATATTCGTGCCGATAAGGGGAGAGGGAACAAGCGAGCTGATATGATCGGTTATCAGCATAAAATCCCCCGCGTGAAAGGCAGGATTAATTCCGCCCGCCGCGTTGGTGAGGAACAGCGTTTTCGCGCCCATAAGGTGCATTAACCTTGTGGGCAGTACAACGTCCTGCACGGGATAGCCCTCGTAGAAGTGAACTCGACCCTGCATAGCTACGATAGGCACACTGCCCGAGTACCCGAACACAAATTGTCCTTTATGCCCCGCAACGGTACTTTTCGGAAATCCTTTGATCTCGCTGTACGGCAGTGTTTCCTTAACGTCCATGGTGTCGCAGAAATCACCCAGCCCGCTGCCTAGAATAAGCGCCAGCTCGGGCTTGAATGTGATCCTCTTCGCCACAGCCTCGTGACATTTTTTCAGCTTTTCGTAAACTTCGTTCATAATAAAAACCTCCGGTAGATATTTTTATTTTCCCGCGGCAAACGACGCGGAAAAAAATTAATTACTTATTAGCTATAAAGAAAAACCGCGGAAATCTGAAAATTATCTCTCCGTTTTTCTGTTTCGGATATTCCTTTGCAAGCTCCACCGAAATATCCGCTATAAATTCCGCGCCTTGCTCCTCGGACAAAGCCGCGAGATACGTGCGCAGCCCCGTAGAGCGATACCATTCGATAATGCTCTCGATACTCGGCATACGATGACAGTAGGTTGTCTGCCACATCTCGAAATCATCCGTCATAGCGCTGAGGATATCAAAATATTCCGACTGTGTAAGTGTGCCGAATATCCGCTTTTCGGGAAATTTATTCGACCACTTTTCGCTCTCGGAGATCCTCCCGATTATTTGGTGTATAGGCTCGTCATAGTTCATTGGTATCTGCACCGCAAGCGCTCCGCCCTTTCTCAACAGCTCGAACAGTCTCGGCAGCAGCTCTGTGTGATCAGGCAGCCATTGCAGACAGGCATTAGAGAAAACAACGTCGAACTTCCCGCGCATCTCAGACATATCGCCCGAAATATCCAGAATAATAAAGTCCAGATCGGGATTGTCCTCGCGCGCCTTTTTCACCATATTAGCACTGTTGTCCGCGCCGATAACAAACGCTTCGGGAAAGCGGCTTTTCAGAACGCGCGTAGAATTTCCGGGACCGCAGCCGAGGTCTATTACCTCCAATGGTTTTCCGTTCAGCCGCGCCGCCAAGTCAATAGCGGGCTGAGTGCGCTGCGCCTTGAATTTCAAATACTGTTCGCTGTTCCAGTCAGCCATTTCCAACCACTCCTTTCAGATAGTGTAAAAGCATCTCAATATCGCCGCGTTCTAACGGCAAAATCAGCACCGCGCCGTTGTAGTTTGTGTCTTTCAGCCGCAAAGCAATATGCATCTCCGCCCACACATCAAGTTCGTCCTTGCCGAGCGCCGACTTCGGATAAAGCTCAAATGTGAGATCGGGTTCGGTAAAGCCGATCTGTGTTTGCTTTGTTATACCGCCGTTCAGCAGATTTTCCAACCGGCGAGCCAGCGACAGCACCTCGCAAGACGCGAGCATTTCATCGTTCTCAACATAATAATCCATGTAGTCTCCAACCTTAACTTGCAGGTCGACCTTGCACCAGTTGTCCTCCCAGCGATAATTATCACACGGCGCTGTATAACCGCCTATCTTGATTGAGAACTCCATCTCTTTCCACATTAATTTCAAAACCATAATTCTCCCTAAATTTCCGCTAATGTAACGCCCCCGTCATGATAAAACTCGATAATCCGCGAGAACTTTTCGTCCAGTATCCAAGTATCAAACGCGGGCGCGAGAACGTCGTCAAGACACACCAGTATCTGTTTAAATCTGCACCTCACCACAGGCAGCTCAGCATTATTGTAAATAATGTAACAGGAAAAATCACCCAACCCGCCAAGCTCCGAAAGCGATATTTCGCGTGAACGTTTATATCGGCGAAAATCCAGCCGCCCATAATCGGTCAGACTCTAATTTGCCAGCGCCATTTTCGCCTCGTATATCTTCGCTATTTTGTAGCTGCCAAGCGCCGCCAGACACTCCTCGAATAATGTCATTGCTCCCCCGCTTTCAATTCCGTTTCCCTCTGATTTAGCCGCGGTATCACCGCCGCAAAACATGACAACACAGCCATAATATTATATCTTGATCTCAGCACGGCTTCCGTTCTCACCGTCTTTTCTGACAACTATCTGCTTGGTAATACTGCGTTTGAGTTCGCTGACATGGGAGATTATCCCGATAAGAATACCCGATTCGGTAAGCCCGTTGAGAGCGGTCATGGCTTGCTGTAAGGTCTCGTCGTCGAGCGAGCCGAAGCCCTCGTCCACGAACATAGTTTCAAGCTCGATACCGCCCGCGCTTTGACGAACCGTTTCGGAAAGTCCGAGCGCCAGCGCAAGCGACGCCAAAAACGACTCGCCGCCCGAAAGCGAACGCACATCGCTCTCTTTACCGCTGTAACAGTCAAAAACATTTATATCGAGAGTGTGATCGCAACGTTTATCGGTGAATGTTTCTTTACAGCGAAGTTTAAAACGTCCGCTCGTCATCTGCCCAAACTGTATGTTTGCGCGTCTTAAAACATCCTTGAAAAACTCTACCTGCACAAAGGCTTCCAACGTTGCCCTGCTTTGTTCTTTTCCCTTTCCATTGGAGACGTCGGAAAGACCGTTCAGCAAATTTGCGCGTTTCTCAAGCTCATTTAGCTGCGGGATCCTTTCGGTTAACTTTTTTAATACGCCGGAGTTGACTTTCAGCCGAAGATTTATGGCGTTAAACATTTCGGAAAGTTTTTTTTCACGCCCCTTAAGCTGTGCCTGTTTATCATTCAGCTCGTCAATGTCGACGGGAGCATAATTGGGGGGAAGCTGCTCGGAAACTGCGTTTATTCGTGTGCGAGTATCGTCAAGGAGCTTTTCAGCGCTCTCCATTGCATTTTTAGCCTTTTGTACCGCTTCGCTTAGTGTGGCGGACTGCGTTCGGAGCGACTTTATCTCATTCTCCGCATCCAGTTTCCCTGAAAATCTGAGTTTGCTTTTTAAACCATCCGACTGCTTTTTCAGCTCCTCAGCACGGACGCTTGCCATGTCTGTTTCACTGTTTATCGCAACACATTTTTCCCCCAATACTTTTACTTCATTTTCCTTGTCGGGAATAGATTTCTCAAGTTCCTTGCGACACTCGTTTTTTGACGTTTCCTCCGCAATCCTTTCGGAGATATTCATAATTTCGGCGTTTACGGAATATAACCGTTTTTTCGCTTCCATGGCGGCATTTTCCGGTTCGCACTCTATGTTCAAAGCGGTAAGCTTTCTATCGACAGAATAGCAGACGCTTTCAAGACCACCCTTGATCTTTTCGCAGGAATTGCAGAGATTATCCGCACTCTTACGGGCAGATTTAGCGTTTTTCTCGGCGAGCTCCACATCGGTTTTATCGGGAGAATTATCCGGTTTTACCGCTTTGTTCGGGTGGTGTGCCGAACCGCATACGGGGCATGGTATGCCATCCGAGAGCGTACTCGCGATATCGGCGTACAATCCTGCGCGTTCATTGTTATAGCGGTTGCGTAGAATTTTGGCTTGGTTCTCGAGCTGTGCCGCGCTTTCGTCGGCATTACGGTATTTACTCTGTTCCGCAGATAATTTTCCGCAGATATCGTTGTACGCATTGATATCGCGCAGCAGCGCTTCAATATCGTCTTTTTCGCGCTCGCGCTGCTCCTTTTCGGCTTTTAAATTAGCGGCATTCTCTCCGGCGCTGCCGAGAGTGTTCAGCTTCCCCTTCATTTCCTCAAGCTCTTGCTCCGCATTTTTACGGCATTCCTCCAAGAACTTTATCTTCTTGCTGCCGTTTGCGGCGATATCATTGGCTTTTTTCAACTCCTTAAGGATGTCATCGAGCTTTTCATACTCGCTCAAATTTTCACCTATGATCGTAATATCTTTTTCAAGTGCCTTTATTTTCGGAGTGTTTTCGTTATGAATACTCTCGAATTCGCGCTTCAGGGTTACGGCTTTTTTTTCTGTTTCGGGAATACCCGCTTTCAGCCTTTTGATCTCTTCATATCGTCCGTTTCTGTCCTGTGCGGCGATGATGTCTCCGACGATATTCTCAATGACTTTTTTGACCTTTTCAAGTTCTTCGCTTAATTTCTCTTTCTGAGTTTCATCGGACAAGATTAGTGACCTAAGCAGCTCCGAAAACGTATCCAACATGGACATATCAATCAAAGAGCCGACGATGATATTCTCCTTTGCTACAATAAGCCGCTGACTTTCACCGCATTCGGTCAATTCAATACTGCGAATTATGTCGGCTTTAACGCTTTCAAGGTCTTTGACCGAATTATCGGCGGTTTCCTTAATCTTTAGCTGAAACAGCTTATATATCTCGGTATCGAGCAGCTTACGAAATATCTCTTGCCTCTCTGTTGACTTCGCGAACAGCATTTTGCGGAAATCGCCCTGCGCCAGCATGATTATCTGCTTGAACTGCCTTTCGTTTATACCGAGTATCTCGGTGATCTTTGCCGTGACCTCACCCTCTTTTTCAAGCGGCTTGCGGTCGTCTGGAAAGGTCAAAAGACTTCTGGCAGGCTCGGGCGTCGTACCCGATCCACGCTTCTTTTCTCTCTGATACGCAAGCGAGCGCATTACAATGTACCGCTTTCCCATACACTCAAAAACAAGCTCCACCTCGGTAGGCTCGTCCCCCGCGGCATTGCGCGAACGCATCATCTCGTTCCTGCGAAATTCGCCCGAGGGAGCACCGTACAGCGCAAATGTTATCGCGTCGAATATCGTGGTCTTGCCCGCCCCCATATCACCCGTTATCAGATACAGACCTTCCGTACCGAGCCTTGTAAAATCAAGTTCCGTCCTTTGCACATACGAGCCAAACGCGTTCATTATCAGCTTAAGCGGTCTCATCTCGTCTCCTCCGTGAGCTCGATAAATATATCATTTACAATTTCCAGCTGCGCTTCGCTCAGCTCACTGCCGCGCTGCTGTTTATAGAATTCAGCAAACATATCAGCGGGTGACAATTTATCAAAATATTCTGTCGGAACAAATTCTTTGGCGGCGCGGGTGTGCGAATTGTCATAATCCAAACTCATTATATTCGGGAAATATTCGCGCAGTTTGCTCATTGCATTATATATCTCCTCCTCGTCCGTCAAAACGACCTTTATGAAATCCTCCGAGCCTTGACCGGAAACAATATCCCTGAAGTTTCCCTTTATCTCACGCCAATCATGCAGCGGCGCGTCCAACGGTATCTCCGATATTCGTATATCTCCCTTTTCACCCACATTCACAACGGTTATACTTTTGTTGTGAGAGACCTTGGAAAAAGAATATTTCAGCGGAGTGCCGCAGTATCTCACGGTTTCTCTGCCAGCATGCTGTTTGCCGTGAAGATGACCGAGCGCCACATAATCAAACGGCTCGAACACATATGCGTCGATATTGTCTGTACCGCCAATGGACAGTCGTTCGGAATCACAAGCAGACGCTCCCGTTACAAACTGATGAGCTATAAGAATATTGCGCTTTGAAGTATCTATATTCATATCGGAGAACACACTCTCCGCCGCTTCGTTCCATCCGGATATTTCGCTGCCGCCCTGAGCCGCGCGAACTGCGGCGGGAGTTACATACGGCAGCATATAGAAATTCACCTCGCCGTAATCGTCTTTGAGAACAACAGGCTGCAAAATGCGCTCGTAATTAATAAGGTTAAACTCAGGCGAAATGAATATTCCGCTGTGCTCCATTATTCTGTTGCCAAACCCGAGCCGTTCAGCGGAATCATGATTTCCGCTTATAACGAGTATATATACGTCAAACTCCGATATTCGAAACAGAAAATCGTCAAAAAGCGCAACCGCCTCCTCCGACGGTACAGAGCGGTCGTAAATATCTCCCGCGATCATCACCGCGTCGGGCTTTTCGGAGCTTACCAGTCCGACAATAAAGTTCAGAATATCCCGTTGATCCTCGATAAGCGAACGCTCGTGGATACGCTTTCCCAAATGAAGATCGGACATATGAAACAGCTTCATAAAACTCCCACCTTTGCTATCATATATTTAAATTGCTGTATTGTCGTACGCTCCCCATATTTTCAATAAGCAGACGCTCTTTATTCATATTATATCATAACACAAAATGATTTTCAAGGATATTTTTCACTTAATCGGAAATCAAGCGTGAGATCAAACCTAAAGGCGACTTAAAGAAGAAACGGCGAACGTCTTGTTCACCGTTTCGATTTATATATTCTTTGTAAGTACCCGCACTTAGTTAAGCTTTGCCACAACAAGACAGAAAACGGAGCGGCAGACAACCGCTCCGTTTTTGAATTATACGTAATATTGAGCCTGTGCGCGAAACATTTCCGAGTATATACCGCCGTCGCGGTTCACAAGCTCGTCGTGAGTACCAAGCTCCTTAATAGTGCCCTCGCTGAACACGGCTATCCTGTCGCAGAATTTGCAGCTTGAAAGCCTGTGAGAGATATACACGGCGGTCTTTCCGCCGACCAAATCGTTGAACTTGCAGTAGATCTCGTATTCCGCTACGGGGTCGAGCGCCGCAGTCGGCTCGTCCAGTATCACCACGGGAGCGTCCTTGTAAAGCGCCCGCGCTATCGCGAGCTTCTGCTGCTCGCCGCCCGAAAGCTGCACGCCGTCGCGGTCAAACTCGCGGAACATCATGGTGTCGCGCCCCTTCGGCAGTGAATTGATTTTGTCAAGCAAGCCGACCTTTTCAAACATCGCGTCCACAGCCTCGTCGCTGTCCTCCGCGCCGAGCAGGATATTATCCTTTGCCGTGAACGACAGCAGGCGGAAATCCTGAAATACCACCGAGAAAAGCTTCATGTATTCGTCGTAGTCATACTCGCGTATATTCACGCCGTCGATAAGTATCTCGCCCTCGTCGGTATCGTACAGCCTGCAAAGCAGCTTTATAAATGTGGTTTTTCCCGCGCCGTTAAGCCCGACTACCGAAAGCCGCTCTCCCGCCTTAATGGTGATAGATACGTTTTTCAGCACCCGCACTCCCGTATTTGGATAAGAGAAGCTGACATTGCGGAACTCTATCGTGTGCGGAGTTTTTAAGTCCTCCACGCGGCGGTCGCCCTTTTGAAGCATGGGCGGATATTCCATAAGCTTCACGACCTCGTAAGCGTAATTGCAGCGCTTGACGATATCCTGATACCCGAATACAGCACCCTGAACCGAAGCGTTGAGCGTGCCTCCCGCCGAAACGAGCTGCGAGAACGTTCCAATAGTGATTTTGCCGAAAATGGCCAATGCTCCGAGATAAAGATAAGTGCCGAAATCGCGCAACGCCGTAACTACGGCATCGAGAATGTCCAGCGGATATATACGGTTTGCTCTGTCCTCGTTGAACTCCATTATACGGTCCGTTTGCTCAGTGGATTTTGTGAGGAGCGTGTCCGCCGCGCCGTATATCCGAATATCCTTTCCGAAGCGGAAATTCTCCAGCTCCCACAGGACATATACCCATACACGTTCCACCTTTGAAAGTCCCGTGAAAAATTCTATCTCTATCTTGTTCTTACGGCTGTTGATGACTGCCGAGACCACCAGCAGCACCGTGATTATCAGCAGCATCCACGGAGCGTTGACCGCAAGCACCGCCGCCACTCCGAAAATTTTCAGAACGTTTGTAAGAATGGTAAAGAAAGCCGTGGATATCCCGTGTACTCCGTTGGAGTAGTCCAAGCCCTCCCTGCCGCGGTTTATCTGGTCTAGCGCGTCCTTGTTTTCGGTGAGCGCGAAGTCCATTTCCATACAGCGCTGCGATATCTCCTCGGATACGAAGTTGTAGAATTTGTCCGAGTATTTTTCCAGATGTATCGCCAGCACGGAGTTTATCAGCGATACGACTACTCTCAGTCCTATCATAAGCGCCGCGTATGTGATTATCCGACGCAGATCGTGCTCGGGGCTTATCAGCGAATCCAGAAGCAGCGGCATAAAGATTATTTCGGGAAACGGCACGAGAGCGCCGATCACAACGTTTACCGCCGAAAGGATAAAGTAAGCCTTGTCGAATTTCCAAGCGACGGGGAAGAAGTATTTCAGCGTTTTTCTTACCGTTTGCTCGCGGGGCTTATTTTGCGTTTGTGAATTACTCATGAACGACACCTCCCTCAATGACCTCGGCGGGCGTTTCGTCATCGACGTAATATTGTGCCTGAACGCGGAACATCTCGGCATACGCGCCGTTCCTTTCGAGCAGCTCCTCGTGAGTGCCGTACTCCACCATTTCTCCCGCAACGAACATCGCTATATTGTCACAGAAGCGCGTGGAGGAGAGCCTGTGCGATATGTACACGGCAGTTCTGCCGCCGATCATTCCGTCGAAGCTCTGATACAGACGGTATTCCGCGAGAGCGTCAAGCGCCGCCGTCGGCTCGTCCAGAACCACTATCGGCGCGTTTTTGTAAAGCGCCCGCGCCAGCGCCAGCTTCTGTTTTTCGCCGCCCGAGAGGTCTACGCCGTCGTCGTACAGCACCTTTAAAAGCTCGGTGTCCATACCGTTGGGGAGACCGTCGAGCTTCTCGCCCATTCCCGCGTCGCGCAGATACAGCTCCGCGAGAGCCTTGTCGGTCTTGTCGGCGGTGCGCATTGACACGTTCTCGGAGAGCTTGAACGCAAACAACTCAACCTCCTGAAACGCGGGCGCGAACAGCATATAATATTCCGCTCTGTCAAACTCGCGGATATCTATTCCGTTGCAGAGGATACGACCCTCTGTCACGTCGTACAGCCGCAGCAGCAATTTTATAAAGGTAGTCTTTCCAGCGCCGTTAAGTCCGACAACGGCGAGCCGCTGACCCGCCTCGAGCGTTAAATTGAGGTTTTTAAGCGCGTATTTTTCCTGACCCTTGTACTTGAACGAAACGTTCTCAAATTTGAAAACGTATCTGTCCGCCTTGGGTACGGGAACGGTCTTTTTGCCCTCGTCGGGGTTCGGGATATCCATAAAGCTGCGGAAGTCGTCAACGCGCGAGGAGCGCTCCCGCATACCGCCAAGCGCCATCAAAAACTGCTGTATGTTGCCCGAAAAGGTCATGGCGCTGCCGCTGTACAGAATAAAGTCGCCCACGGACAGACCGTTCGCGAGCATATCGTAGATCAGCCAGCCGTAAATTACCGCGTTCTGGATCAATAATATACCCCATGCGAATATAGAATTGTAAAGCCAATACTGCCTTGACTGCTTCCATCGGCGAAGCTCGTCCGCGTTGACTTCTTTCTGTTTGCTGCCGAGCCACTTTCTCATTCCGTAAAGTCTTACGTCCTTGGCGTAAGAAAAATCAGTGGAGACCGTTGACATATACTCCAGCTTGCGCCAGTTTCCCGCCATAGCGTCCCACATTACCGCCTTGTCCTTTAAGCGCCAGCAGTCGAATATTTCGAACTGTATCACCGACAGCACCAGAATGACCGCGACTATCCACGGACTGAGCGTGGAGATAATGCTCACCGCCGCGATAATACAGGTGAACTGTACTATCATTGTGTGCATATCCTGCATAAGACCATGTACGCCGGCATTGTTTCCCGCGGTGGAGCGCTTCGCCTTTTGCAGCCTGTCGAGCATATCGGGGGTCTCGAGCATTTCATATTCCATTCCGAGAACCTTTGCTATACGCTCCCTGACAATGCAGAGTCTGATATAATACCGCCCCAGATCGAGCTTTTTCCTTGTGAAAGCATTGAGTATCATCATTACAAGCTCGACCGCCGTCGTTCCTATTACGAGATACACCAGCGGCATGATGTCCTTGTTTTCCACAGCCGCCTGCCGCTCAATGATATCCACGACAAGCTTTCCTATAAACGTCCAAATGTAGGACATAGACGCGCCCGCGATCCCTCCCAGAAGCAGCAGCCATATCATTGACTTTCTGTATTTCAAGAACGCGCGCATGATATACCCGCAGTTGCTGAGCACACCGTATTCGCGGTGAAGCTCGTCATCCTGCTCCTTCTTTTTTTCCTTAAAAATAAACATTTCGTACATCCTCCATTACAGGTGACAGACTGTGAAATTTATTTCCTTTCGGTCTGTCTTATACCAAACCTGACAGAGCGCTGATGATACGTGAGAGTGTGCGCCCTGCTGCATTTTCCCGAACGTCCTCCCGAATACGGGAATATCGCCGGAAACGCAATGTGTACGCTGTACGGCGGTAACGGCACCGTATAACAAAAGCGTACATATAGATATTTTAGCATATTTTTGCCTTTTAGTCAAGCTTTTTGTTCTAATGTAAAGGTGCATAACACAATAAGTCTTTTTTTGAACAATGTACGAAATGTGTTCTCAGCTAAAAAATATATCTCCTAATAGGCTTATTAAACTAATTCGGAGATAATATTTGTATAATAGCCGACGAACACCACATCATATACGACAAAACTCTCAATATGCAAGGACAATCCCGACAAGGTTGCATCATATTCGTCGATTGTGTCCGAAAGATTTGCTATATCGGGGCGGGCGTTGTTATCGCGCTCTTCCAAAGCCGCCTCGGTGCATTCTTGATAATCTGTGGGATATGCGTTTACAGGCTCCAATTCGATAAGATCGCCACCGGTCCTGGTCTTCGGGCAAGCTTTCCGAAGAGCTATCGGTTGATTCCTGAGAATTGTCGGTTGATTCGGCAACGGACTCGCTGCTGCTGTTTTGTTCACTTAACTCTGGAGTGCTGTCCGTGGAATTGCTTGTACCGTTTGTCGCGGTCGTCGTGCTGTTCTACTTATATATCGAGGGTTGCGACAAAATTCCCGTCTACCCGCAAGCCGTAAAAGTCAGTATCATCATTGCCGTCACAAGAATACCTATTACTTTTTTCATAGTGATCTTGCTTTCAAAATAATAGACTTCAAGAGTTTTAATACTCTCGGCGTTGACTTTTTTCTTTGTTTGTATTATAATATATTTAGTGGCAATAATCAATGGTCTTGCAAAAGAAAAAGCGGTATATGCCACACGCATCGCCAAAAAGTGTAGAAAAGTGAGAGGTTTCACAAAATGGACACACAAAAACGCGAAGATTTGCGGGTAAGTAAAACAAAGCAGTCATTACGCGGAACGTTCAGGGAAATGATCTGCGAAATGGACCTCGGCGAGATAACCATTAAAGAACTTACCGCGAGATCGCAAATCAACCGCAAAACCTTTTACCTGCATTAACAATGCCTTGACAATGTGATGACCGAGCTTGAAAACGAAATCGCCGATAATTTTATCCGGCGTAAGGTCTCATATTCCAATATGATTGATATACGTAATCTGGTTAGATGGTTCTTTAAATCTGCGGCAAATATGCCGCTGCTTCATGAAAGACCGATCTGCAACGAAAGCTATCGCTCCGTCTGGAGCAGGATAAACGAAAAGGTAATGCGTCACAGAATGGCAACCAACAGCGGAGTATTCGAGATCGGCGAGTACAAGGAAAATCTGATCTTTGCTTATTTCGGAACGAACTCTACCTTATTATACAAGCAATGAGTCGAGAGCGGTAAAAGGCTTCCGTTAGATGACCTGATCGAAATGGCGGCAAAGCTTATCTGCGAGAGAATGTCGGGCGTGACCAAATCATAGCGCGTTCGGGGGTGTTATTATGTGGATATTATTTGCGTTTGGCTCCGCGTTTTTCGCGGGAATAACCGCGATACTCGCAAAATGTGGAATAAGAAAAACGGATTCGGCAGCGGCGACCGCCGTCCGCACTGTCATTGTACTTGTTTTTTCTTGGATAATGGTATTTGTTACGGGTTCACAGACGACGCTCGGCACCGTTTCGGGAACTTCGTGGATATTCCTGATATTGTCGGGACTGTCAACCGGTGCTTCGTGGCTCTGCTATTTCAAGGCACTTCAGCTCGGCGACATCAACAAGGTAGTACCTATTGATAAGTCCTCGGTAATACTTACGATACTTATGGCGTTTATTTTCCTGCGTGAGGAAATAAGCGCCGCAAAAGCTGTCGGCGTCGTTCTTGTCGGAGCGGGAACGTTTATGATGATCGAAAAAAGGGACATTACCGAAAACAAGTCCGCGAAAAAGAACTGGATAATTTACGCGGCAGGTTCGGCAGTATTTGCGAGCCTTACCTCCATTCTCGGAAAAATTGGTATTTCCGACGTTGAATCCAACCTTGGCACGGCGATACGTACCGTCGTTGTGCTGATAATGGCATGGGCAATGGTGCTTTTGGCCGGAAAAATAAATACCGTAAAAGGTATCCCGAAAAAAGAAATGCTCTTTATCACCATGTCGGGAATTGCGACGGGCGGCTCATGGTTGTTCTACTACAAAGCTCTTCAAGACGGTCCGGCAAGCGTTGTGGTCTCCATAGATAAGCTGAGCATAGTTGTGACTGTCGTATTTTCATATGTAGTCTTTCGGGAAAAGCTTCCCAAAAAATCATTGGCAGGACTTGTGCTGATCGTCGCGGGAACGTTGGCAATGCTGGTATAGTATCAAACAATTATTGATATTATCTTTGAAAATACCGAAAAAATACAGTACACATTATATTTGACATCTTGTCAACTAAATGTATATCGTCCCGATTTTCTTTACCAATACGATTTTTTCACACTTCCGTCACAATAGCATGAAATAATATGGTATAACGGTTTAAGCAAATGAACAAAAGGCGGGTGAACTGTTCTAGATCGCAGAAAGGAAATAAAACAGCTTGCGGAAGAGTTTAAATGCTGTCAAAAGGTTTTATTGGCATTGGGCGATGAAAAGCGTCAGCATCTTATCCTCAAAATGATCAAGAGCGCAGAGTGCAGCGGAGTTCTAGTAGGAACGTTCACGGAAAAACCAACCTGTCACGCGCCGCCGTATCACATTACTTGCAGATCTTAAAGGACGCGGGTATTTTAAAAATGCGCCGCGAGTGCACAAAAAACTATTACTATTTTGATGCGGACGCGGAAGCAATGAATTTTCTTATCAATATGCCGGAGCACGCCAAGCAATTTATGGAGAAGCTGCCCGACCGCAGCGGAAAAAGGATTCTACACCAAACTTGATCTCGGTATTGTAAAGTATAATTTTGAAGTCGGAGCGGGAAAAGACCAGTTTGAATGGGACTATTTTTTGAAAAAGAGGAAAAACGTATGAAGCATAGTTTGGCGGATATGTCACGAGGCATTGTAAACGGTAGCGTTCCGTCTGTGACAGCATACTGGTTTGTTTTGGGGCAAATTTCATCCGTTAAAACCATATCAATACTCCCTTTCCGGTTTAATGTTAAGCGCATATCTGCGCTCTTTTCGATTATATTATAACAGAAAATCGGGAAAATTGCTTGCCTGTTTCCTTTGAAAAGTTGCACATTCGTATTATGCCGCTGTATATCCAAAAATCCATACTGCCTTTAACATTCCGCTTTTCTCCTGAGCAACATAACCGCGAAACTTATTCCACACAGAATGATCTGCCCAGCGACGAAGCTGGTGTCGCCAATCCGATTTTAAACAGAGTTACTCCCGCCTATCTGCTCATTATCCACGATGCGGGAAGCCTTACCATAGCGTTAAGCGCCTGAACCAGCATAACAAACGGAAGTCGCACTCTGCCGTTTGTTGATTATGTTGTTTTCACAAAATCAACAAGTCGCTGAAAATGGTTTGCCGCCGAGATTTTACGCCCGACGGCAAGAAATGAGGTCAATCAATTAGAAGTTGTCTGAATTAAAAATATCCCCGGACACCCGTAAACAAGCTCTTATCTTTTTTTAAGAACAAATTTGCTTGTTAGGTTCTGAAGCGCGGTCGCTTGACCGTTGAGTTCCTCGGAGGAAGCTGCCGACTGCTCAGCGGTAGCTGAGTTGGTCTGAACAACAGACGAAATTTGGTCTACGCCAATGTTCACTTGTTCAATCATCGTTGCTTGCTCGGTTGAAGCTGTCCAAATGTCGTTAATCAGTTTAATTGTCTGATTTGTAACGTCAACGGACGAGTTAAGCGCCTCCGCAGTTTCTTCAACAATATGCGAACCGCTTTCAACCGCTTCAATGGTTTGCTGAATGAGTTCGGTTGTATCGGTGGCAGCCTCTGCCGACTTGGACGCAAGGTTTCTGACCTCATCCGCAACAACGGCAAAGCCCTTGCCGGCAGTTCCCGCTCTCGCAGCCTCAATAGCGGCGTTAAGCGCAAGAATGTTGGTTTGAAACGCAATATCCTCGATTGTCTTGATAATGTTCGAGATTTCGTTCGATTTATCGGAAATGTTGTTCATCGCAATAACCACTTCCTTCATATGCTTGTTGGATAGCGACATCTTTTCGCCCGTTTGATTTGCCTTTTGATTAGCTTCTTCGGCATTTTTTGCGTTAGTGTCAACCTTATCTTTAAGCGTTGAGATGATGCTTGCAAGCTCTTGGATAGAAGAAGCCTGTTCGGTGGTTCCCGACGCAAGAGACGTAGCTCCGTTGGAAATTTGTGCAGCACCTTGATTAACATTTGCGGCAGAAATATCGATCTGCTGCATAGTATCTGACAGTTCGTATGCAAGACTGTTCAGCGCTTCGATTATACTCACAAAATCGCCGTTAAACTCTATCTGTTGATGAATGTTAAAGTCACCGTCCGCAAGCTGTTTGCAAAGGCGCGAAATTTCGCCCGTATAACCGTTTAGTGAGTTTATTGTGCGGTTGATCGAATCCGCAAGCTGACCTGTTTCATCATCGGACATGTGCTTAACGCTGACATTAAGGTTACCCGAAGCCAAGGCGTTCATAACGTCAACCGTTTTCTTAATGGGGTTTGCAATGCCGTTTGCGGTGACAGTGCAGTTAATAATGGCAGCCGCAATCACAATAAGACCTACAATAATCGTAATAACGATTGCGAGTGTGGTTTCGCTCATCCACTCATTAACCTCGGTTGTAACTCCGATTACCCAACCGTCCGTACCGCCAATCGGAGAGTAAGCAAGGTATCTGTCAACACCGCCGCCGCTGACTTTGCCGCATACAGTGCTGTTAATGTCGGTCATTGAAATTGCCTGTTTTTCAAGCTCGCTGCAGCAGTCAAACTCTGCGTTCTCCTTGTGAGTGTGATTGATGTTGTTCATTCCTTCGTCAACGTATTTCTGGTCCATGCAGGCGATATACGTGCCGTTTTCGTCCATAATGTATGTTCTGCCAGATTGACCTACATGAATTTCATCAATAATGTCGTGAAGCATAGAGCTATCGATACCGAAATAAACAACGCCGATAAGTTCACCGTTATTGTATCCGCCCTTTTTAATGGGAGCGCAAAAGTAAATGATCGGTTTGCCGCTAACATCCTGCGGACCAAACACAAACTCTTCGTTGCCCATACCTTTTATGTAGCAATGGTCGGTTCTGTAATCAATCACATCATCAAGAGTTTCATATCCCCAACCGTCCTTGTCGATATATCCACGTTCGGCGAAGCCGTAGGTGTCGGCTCTTTCTTGCAGAAGCTCAAGCTTTTGCTCTACGGTGAAATCATCGCCCATACGCGGATCCATACCGATTTCCTTGACAATCGCAACATAACGGGACAAGCGGTTCTGCAGGCGTACGCTCGTCTGAAGAGCAAGCTCCGAGAGCGTGGTCTCAAGCGTTGCTCGAGTGCTGTGGAAGTTCAGATAGCTGCCTAAAATGCCGATTACAGCAATGCCGATAACAACTACCAACAAAATTCGCACAAGCAGCTTGCCTTTAACAGTCTTTAGGATTTTCATATCGTGCCCTCTTTCCTTGGAGTTTTAATTATACCGTTTTTTGTATGGTATAACTTTAATTTTAGCATATCGGATGCGGTTTTTCAAGATTTGACACTTAATTGACGTAAAAATCACTTAATTGACATGAAAACATACAAGATATCGGAGGAGTCTGCGCTCCACCGAAATCTTGCTTTCGTTCCAACTGTAAGTTGACCGATACCTTTATATGATCAGGTTCAATTATTAAAAAGGTGGGAGGAATATTTTTTAGCATAAATGGTAAAAAAATTAAATGTAAATGGATTTGGATAAAAAGTTGTTTTGTGTGATAATGCTATTGATATATTAATTAGTAATGATCTTACAAAAAGTGAAATCTTAAATGCTACAAGCATGCACAGCGATAGTAAAAGCACACCGCCGCATGAGATAACCTGCGGCGGTGTGTTTTTCAGTTTACTTGGAAAAATATTTTATTGCATTGTTATAACAAACGTCCTTAACTATCTCGCCGACAAATTCTACATCATTGGGGTACTCGCCTTCTTCGATAAGCGTTCCGAACATATTGCAGAG
>ERZ777305.646-NODE-646-length-54735-cov-7.194001_pt1 | contig 54735 bp, 45 predicted proteins | sample MGYA00374965_ERZ777305 | MGnify/ENA primary metagenome ERZ777305 (study PRJEB29328, sample SAMD00013331) | mouse gut metagenome | study: EMG produced TPA metagenomics assembly of the Metagenome analysis of fecal microbiota from mouse which was promoted...
AATTGTGAGTGCGACACGCACCGTTTATTCCGAGAGGCAACGCAACTGAAAACCGTAGCTGCGGTAATACGTGCTGCTCGGATAGAGCCACCCCACACCGAAGTACAAATCCAGTCCGTTGATGTCGCTTGCGGCCGAAGACCAGCTGTACCCGCAGCGGCCGCCGTTCCACAACGCGCCCTCGTTGCCGCCGTGACAGCCCGGGGCGGGGTAAAAGGGCGGTTTGATCGGCCGCCGATTCCATCGTATCCCTCCGGTCGGTCGAACTCCGGACAAACGGAACCGTTCCGTAGAACATGGCCTCTCTTTCGCTATCTTTGTCGAAACCCAATCCCGCTTTTCTTAGATTATGGCCAAACTGAAAAAAAGCTATTTCTGTACCGCCTGCGGCAACGAGTCGCCCAAATGGGTCGGCAAATGTCCGGCATGCGGACAGTGGAATACCTATACCGAAGAGATCGTCGCCGCCAAAAGTACACCCCTGACTACCAATAATTTCTTCAGTCTTTCCGCCGGGTCGGGCGAGCGGAACCGGCCGATTCCCGTTCATCAGGTACAGCGTGCCGCCTTCGAACGGATCGACTTGCTCAATCAGGAGGTCAATCGGGTGCTCGGCGGCGGATTGGTGCCCGGCTCGCTCGTGCTGCTGGGCGGTGAACCCGGGATCGGAAAATCGACGCTGGCTCTCCAGATCGCGGTGCGGATGGAGAACTCCCCGATTCTGTATGTCTCGGGCGAAGAGAGCCCCGAACAGATCAAAATGCGCGCCGACCGGATCGGGGTACTCAACGAACAGTGCATGATTCTGAGCGAAACGTCGCTTGAGAACATCATCACCCAGCTGACCGAGAACACGCCGGAACTGGTGGTGATCGACTCCATACAGACGCTGTACTCCGAACGGATCGAGTCTTCGCCCGGGAGCGTCAGCCAGGTGCGCGAGTGTGCCGCCATGCTGCTCAAGTATGCCAAAGAGACCAAAGTGCCGGTGCTGATCATCGGCCATATCACGAAGGAGGGGGCGATTGCGGGGCCGAAGATTCTGGAACATATCGTGGATGTCGTCTTCCAGTTCGAGGGGGACAGCAACAACGCCTACCGCATCCTGCGGAGCATCAAAAACCGCTTCGGGGCGACCAACGAGATCGGTGTGTTCGAGATGCGGAACGAGGGGCTGCGCGAGGTGGACAATCCGTCGGAAATCCTGGTCTCGCACTATGACGAGCCGTTGAGCGGCATCGCCATCGGGGCGACGATCGAGGGGGTGCGGCCGTTCCTGATCGAGACGCAGGCGCTGGTCAGCTCTTCGGCTTACGGGACACCGCAGCGGTCGGCGACGGGGGTGGATTACAAACGGCTCAACATGTTGCTGGCGGTGCTCGAAAAGCGGGTGGGGTTCAAGCTCGGGACGAAGGACGTCTTTCTGAACCTCGCCGGAGGGTTCCGGGTGGCGGATACGGGGCTCGACCTGGCGATCATCGCGGCGATTATCTCGTCGGGGCTGGACATCGCGCTGGATACGGATATCTGTTTCGCGGGCGAGGTGGGCTTGTCGGGCGAGGTGAGGCCGGCTTCGCGGACGGAACAGCGGGTGACGGAGGCGGCGCGGCTGGGATTCCGCACCATCGTGGTGTCGGGGTATGCGCGCAAGGCGCTGAGCCATGTGCCGAAGGGGATTGAAATCGTCTATGTGAGCCGGGTGGACGAGCTGGCCCGGCGGGTCTTCGGGAATCGGTAGGAACGGATGTGTGCCGATCCCTGAGTTTTGCGGAGCGTGAGGTGCGTGGTCAAAGAATGGGGTAGAGGCTGCCGCAGAAATGCGAAGCATTTCCTGTCCACGGGACGTGGGGCCCGCGCGGCCTGAGCGCAGTCGAAGCTTGACCGCGCGCCGACGCCTTGGGCGATTCAACTGTTTCGGCTAATCGCCGAAACAGTTGAATCGCCCAAGGCGCGCGAGAAAAATGCGAACGAAGCTCATCCCGCGCGCGACCGCTGGAGTAGGAAATCATCCGAACGCGAGATGCGTGTTTGGAATAGGATTTCCGCCAGCGCGCGGGAAAAATGCGACAGGTGGCGGAGCGACAGCGGAGCCGCAGTGAGGCGGATACGAGGCGGAGAATTGGGGCGAGCTTTTGCGACTCGCAGAGTCGCGCAGTCCGTCGCCACCCCCGGCGGCGGGCTGCAACTCAACGGAGCTCATTGCGCCTCCGCTGGCGCCGCACTGCGATGGATTTTCAGCCCGCGCGGTTCTACGACACGCCCCGTTTATTCCGAGAGGCAACGCAACTGAAGACCGTAGGCGCGACGGTATGCAAAGCTGGGCTCGAGAAAGGCTGGACGGAATTCTAACCATACTCCGTAATGGCCGTTCACCAAAGAGGAATAACTGTATCCTTGGCTACCGACATCACCCGGCCCGCCCGAACCGGCACCGCGGTAGCCCGGGGCGGACGAATTTTTAAAGGACTAATCGATAGAAATATAACGATATGGAATGTCAACAAGGCCCGCGGAATACGGCTTGTCCGTGCAGTGCGACGGGGTGCGCCCGTCACGGATACTGCTGCCAGTGTGTGGCGCATCATCGAAGCAGGGGGCAGCTGCCGGCCTGCTTTTTCCCGAAAGACGTCGAACTGACCCACGACCGGTCGATCGAGCGGTTGGCCGCCACGTTTGCCGAACGCGGAGCGTGGTGGAAAAAACCGACCGAAAAATAGGGCGGAAATAAAAGGGATCGGAGCGCGATAAATCCTGAGAGGCAACGCAACTGAAAACCGTGGCCGCGATTGTGCGCGTTGCTGGGGTTGAGGTTCTGCGTGTTGAAGTCCAAATACCGCACCGTGACGTCGCCCGTCACCGGCGTACACGACCAACTGTACCCGTTGTTGCCGATGTTCCTTGCTATGCCCTCCCAGCCCGTACGACCGAAGTCGCGGTAGCCCGGGGCGGGAACCGCGCACGGCGGCGTGTTGTGAGCGGCCGCTCGATGGGCGGCGGAGGCGGGCCCCTTTCGAGAAACGGGGCGGAGGCCCTCCGTCGCGGCAAATAACTACCCCCCCCCGCCTGGTGTAACCGAGGAGGAAAAAGAGGGGGCAGTGGGACGCTGAATTTATCGTTCGCCCTGCCGGAACGCATACGCTCCGGCACTCCGGAACCCGTGTGCTCCGATCCCGATACCGCAAAGAAATAAAAAATCGCCGTTCGCCCCGTCGGTCGATTGCCGGATATTTTGGGTATCTTTGCCCCTCCATACGTTTTACGGACACCCGCGCCCCGGTGGGGCGAGGTGGCCGAATCATCGAAACAGCTCTAATTGACAAATGATTACGGTATCCAACTTAGAAGTCCAATTCGGCAAACGCGTCCTGTTCAAAGACGTGAATCTGAAGTTTACGCCCGGTAACTGTTACGGGGTGATCGGTGCCAACGGAGCGGGGAAATCGACCTTCCTGCGCGTCCTTGCCGGCGACGTCGACCCGACGCGGGGGAGTGTGGCTTTCGGGCCGGGCGAACGGCTTTCGGTCCTGAAACAAGACCACTTCGAGTTCGACCAGCATACTGTTTTAGACACCGTGCTGATGGGGCACCAGCCGCTGTGGGAGATTATGCAGGCCAAGAACGCGATCTATGCCAAGGAGGACTTCTCGGAGGAAGACGGGCTGCGGGCGGCGGAGCTGGAGGAGAAGTTCGCCGAGATGGAGGGGTGGAATGCCGAGAGCGATGCCGCCGAACTGCTCAGCGGGCTGGGGATTAAGGAGTCGCTGCACTACTCGCTCATGGGCGAGCTCAATGCCAAGGAGAAGGTGCGCGTGCTGCTGGCCCAGGCCCTGTTCGGGAAACCGGACAACCTGCTGCTCGACGAACCGACCAACGACCTGGATGTCAATACTATCATGTGGCTCGAAAACTACTTGTCGAACTACGAGAATACGGTGCTCGTGGTGTCGCACGACCGCCACTTCCTCGACGCGGTGAGCACGCACACCATAGATATCGACTACAGCGACATCAACCTCTTCGCGGGGAACTACAGCTTCTGGTATCAGTCGAGCCAGCTGGCCGCCCGGCAGCAGGCCCAGCAGAACAAAAAGGCCGAAGAGAAAAAGAAGGAGTTGATGGAGTTTATCCAGCGCTTCTCGGCCAACGTCGCCAAGTCGAAGCAGACCACTTCGCGTAAAAAGATGCTCGAAAAACTCACGATCGAAGAGATCAAACCGTCGATGCGGAAGTATCCGGGGATTATCTTCCAGCCGGAGCGCGATCCGGGGACGAAGATTCTGGCGGTGGACGGCCTGACCTACTCCACGCCGGACGGCGAGACGTTGTTCCGCAACCTCTCGTTCACGATCGAGAAGGGGGACAAGGTGGTCTTCCTCTCGCGCGAACCGCGGGCGGTGACGGCGCTGCTGGAGTGCATCACGGGCAACCTCGCGCCGGAGGCGGGGATGATCGAGTGGGGGGTGACGATCAAGTCGGCCTACCTGCCGGTCAACAATACGGCCTTCTTCAACTCCGACCTCTCGATCATCGACTGGCTGGCGCAGTACTCGCCGGACACGAGCGAACTCTTCCTGCGGGGCTACCTCGGGAAGATGCTCTTCAGCGGCGAGGAGGTCTACAAAAAGGTGAGCGTCCTGTCGGGGGGCGAGAAGATGCGCTGCATGATCGCCCGGATGATGATCGAGAATCCGAATACGCTGGTGCTCGACTCGCCGACGAACCACCTCGACCTGGAGTCGATCCAAGCCTTCAACAACTCGCTGGTCTCGTTCCCGGGGATCGTCCTGATGACGTCGCACGACCACGAATTCATCGAAACGGTCGCGAACCGGATCATCGAGATCACGCCGAACGGGATGGTGGACAAGTATATGGAGTACGACGAGTATATCCTGAGCGAAAAGATCCGGGCGCAGTTGGATGCGTTGTACCAGTAATCCGATTTCATTATGAGTATAATCGATCTGTTCCGGAAAAAAGACGCCGGCGAAGCGCAGCAGGTGACGCTCGAACAGGGGCTGGAGAAGAGCCGCGAGGGGATCTTTTCCCGGCTGTCGCGGGCGGTGGTGGGCAAATCGCGGGTCGACGAGGAGGTGCTCGACGAGCTCGAAGAGATTCTCATTACGGCCGATGTGGGGGTGGATACGACGCTGCACATCATCGAGCGTATCGAAGCCAGAGTGGCGAGGGACAAGTATCTGAATGCGGCGGAGTTGAACACGATTCTGCGGGAGGAGGTGACGGCGCTCTTGGCGGAGGCGCCGGCGGCGACTTCGTCGTCCGACCTGGGGATGCTGTTCGAGAAGGATGCGGCGGGCAATCCGTTCGTGCTGATGGTCGTGGGGGTCAACGGGGTGGGGAAGACGACGTCGATCGGCAAGCTGGCGGCCCGGCTCACGGCGGCGGGCAAACGGGTCTACCTCGGGGCGGCGGACACGTTCCGGGCGGCGGCGATCGACCAGCTGGAGGTGTGGGCCGAGCGGGCGGGGGCGCGGCTGGTGAAGCAGCAGATGGGGGCGGATCCGGCTTCGGTGGCCTTCGACACGCTTTCGGCGGCGAAAGCGGCGGGGGCGGATGTGGCGATTATCGATACGGCGGGGCGGCTGCACAACAAGGTCAATCTGATGAACGAGCTGACGAAGATCCGGAACGTGATGCAGAAAGTGGTGCCGGATGCTCCGCACGAGGTGATGCTGGTGCTGGACGGTTCGACGGGGCAGAATGCGTTCGAACAGGCGAAACAGTTCGCGGCGGCGACGCAGATTACTTCGCTGGCGATCACCAAGCTGGACGGGACGGCCAAGGGGGGTGTCGTGGTGGGGATATCGGAGCAGTTCCGGATTCCGGTGCGGTATATCGGTGTGGGCGAGGGGATCGACGATTTGCAGGTGTTCGACGGGGCCCGGTTCGTGGCTTCTCTTTTCGGAGACCGGTGATCGGGGGGGGGTGGGGTGCTACCGTGGCGGAGCGGTTGTCTGGGGTCGAGGCTGGTAGTAAAACACCCTGTGGGTGCGAGAGGCAACGCAACTGAAGACCGTAGGCGCGGTAGTCCGAGTAGTTGACGCCGAGGTACTGCGAATGGAAAAGTAAATCCAGGCCGTAGACGCCGCTCGTGGCGGACGACCAACTGTATCCGCCGCCACCGACGTAGCTCGGTTCGCCAGTGGATCTTTCGCGGAAGCCCGGGGCGGGCCGCGCTGGGGTATTGTCTCGCGCCGTGCAGGCCGTCCGGTTGTCGGATCGGGCGGAAACAACCTCTTTGGGAAATGAATGTCATCGATATCATAGCTTGTATCATCCTCGTGTGGTGCGTGTGGAGCGGCTGGCGCAGCGGAATCCTGGTCCAGCTCAGTGGCATTGTGGGGGTCGTGGCCGGGGTATGGGTGGCCTACCGCTTCTCGCAGGCTATCGGGCAGTGGCTCGACCTGAAAGAGATGCCGGCTGAAGTGCTCTTCGTCGTGGTGCTCATCGGTGTGATGATTGGCGTGATACTGCTCAGCCATTTGGTGACGCGACTGCTGAGGGCGGGGGGATTGGCCGGGCCGCTGCGGGTGCTGGGAGCGTTGTTTGCCGTGGCGAAAGGGATGCTGCTGGCGGCATTGGCGGTGATGGCGCTGGAGGCGATCCGGCCGTGTCTGTCTGAAAAAAATCGGGCTTCGTTCGACCGAACGGCGAACGAAGCCCGTAGTTATTCCCTCTTGAAAGGGGTTGGAGAATATGTGTTCCCTTATATCGTCGGCGGGGTCAAGGCCGCGGCGAACGACCTTTATCCGACGACCGAACCGGCCGGAACCTCTCCGGCTGCCGAATCGTAGTCCGTCGGCGCTACGATCGACAATGCGCCCGTGGGCGACTCCGCCATCAGGATCATGCCCTGGGACTCGATCCCTTTAAGCACCCGCGGCGCGAGGTTCACCAGCACCAGCACCTGTTTCCCGACCATCTCTTCGGCGGTGAAGTATTCCGCAATGCCCGAGACGATCGTTCGCGTATCCAATCCCGTATCTACCGTCAGTTTCAGCAACTTCTTGGTCTTTGGCACCGGTTCGGCTGCGATGACTTTCGAGACGCGGATATCCATCTTCGCAAAGTCGTCGAACTGTACCGTCTCGTCCTTCGCCGGAGCGACCGTCGCATTGGCCGCTGCATTCGCAGCCTTGGTGGCGGCGAGTTTGGCCAGCTGGGCCTCGACGACCGAATCCTCGATCTTTTCGAACAGCAGTTCCGCTTGGCCCAGCTCGTGTCCCGGCTCCAGGAGGGTCAGGCAACCGATGTTGTCCCACTTCAATTCCGAAGCCGGCAGGCGCAACATCTCGCGCAACTTGACCGCCGTGAACGGCAGGAACGGTTCTGCAGCGATCGCCAGCGAGGCGGTGATCTGCAAAGCGATGTTCAGGATGGTCGCGACACGGTTTTCGTCGGTCTTGACGACTTTCCACGGCTCGGTGTCGGCTAAGTATTTGTTTCCGAGCCGCGCGAGGTTCATCATCTCTTTCAAGGCCTCGCGGAAACGGTAGTTTTCGATGTTCTGCTCGATGGCCTCCTTGAGCGCCGGAAGTTGTGCGATGATCTCCCGGTCGTAGTCGGTCAACTCGCCGGCGGCCGGCACTTTCCCTCCGAAATATTTGTGGGTCAGGACCAGTGCCCGGTTCACGAAGTTGCCGAAAATCGCTACCAACTCGTTATTGTTCCGCGCCTGGAAGTCGCGCCAGGTGAAGTCGTTGTCTTTGGTCTCGGGCGCGTTGGCGCACAGGACGTACCGCAGCACATCCTCCTTTCCGGGGAATTCGTCGAGGTACTCGTGCAGCCACACGGCCCAGTTCCGCGAGGTGGAGATCTTGTCGTTTTCGAGGTTCAGGAATTCGTTGGCGGGGACGTTCTCCGGGAGGATGAAGTCTCCGTGTGCCTTGAGCATCGACGGGAAGACGATGCAGTGGAAGACGATGTTATCCTTGCCGATAAAGTGGACGAGTTTGGTCTCGCTGTCCTGCCAGTAGGGGCGCCATCCCTCCGCGTCGCCACGGTCGGCGAAGAGCTCTTTGGTGGCGGAGATGTATCCGATCGGGGCGTCGAACCAGACGTAGAGCACTTTCCCCTCTGCCCCCGGAACCGGTACGGGAATCCCCCAGTCCAAATCGCGGCTCACGGCGCGAGGCAGCAGTCCTCCGTCCAGCCAGCTCTTGCACTGGCCGTAAACGTTGCTCTTCCAGGTCTCGCCTTCGCCGGCGGCCGAGTGTCTTTCCAGAATCCACTGTCGCAAAAATGCTTCGTACCGATCCAACGGCAGGAACCAGTGCTTGGTCTCACGCAGCACCGGCGTGGCTCCGGTGATCGCAGATTTCGGGTTGATGAGCTCGGTCGGCGACAGGGTCGAACCGCACTTCTCGCACTGGTCGCCGTATGCGCCTTCGCTCTGACACTTGGGACAGGTGCCGGTGATGTACCGGTCGGCCAGAAACTGACGGGCTTCGGGGTCGTAATATTGCTCGGTGGTCTGCTCGATAAAGTCGCCCTGGTCGTACAGCTTCCGGAAAAAGTCCGAGGCGGTGCGGGCGTGGGTCGGGCTGCTGGTTCTGGAGTAGATGTCGAAGCTGATTCCGAACCGCCGGAAGGCGTCTTTGATAATCCCGTGGTATTTGTCCACGACGTCCTGAGGGGTCACGCCCTCTTTCTTGGCTTTGATGGTGATGGGCACGCCGTGCTCATCCGATCCGCAGATCGAAATCACGTCTTCTCCCCGTCCGCGAAGGTACCGGACGTAGATGTCGGAGGGTACGTAAACGCCGGCGAGGTGCCCGATGTGCACGGGGCCGTTGGCGTAGGGCAGGGCGGAGGTCACTAAATATCGTTTCGGTTGCTTCATCTCGAATGATTATATAGCCGTATGTTTTGGTTAGGTGGTCTTGTGCTGATTTGGCTGGAACTGCCGCTTTCTTTCAAGAAAGCGGCGCAAAGAACTTTTAGTTAGCTACGCTACTCCTTAGGCTCCGCAGTCCTCAGTCTCTGCAATTGCTTTTGGGTCGGGGTTCTCCGGGCGCGTTGGGGTAATTACCGCCTTATACGCGCCCGGAAGAATCCCCGGCCCAAAGAAAAGTCCGAAAGTTGGGCTGCCGGTAGCTTTAGGATGCGTGAGCATCCTCTAAAGTTTTTTTGGTTCTTTTTGTTCACAAAAAGAACAGTACCCTCCAGTTATGCAAGGCACAAAACTCAACATACAAATATAACGTATTTTCAGGGTGAGGAGAAGAATTCGATTGTTTTTTAGAAACCTTTCATGTAATATTGTTCTCTGTATGAGACATTTTTGTAGTTGTTTGGTTGTCGGTTTAGTTCTGCTGTGGCGGCAGGGTGCGGTCGGAGTGCGTCGGATGCCGATGAGGCGCAGGTGCCCACGGTTCGGTTGTCGATGGACGAAGCGCCCTTGGCCGATACGGCCGCCGGACGACTGTTCCGGAATCCCTCGTATGTCATGCTGCGCGGGAGAATGCTGGGCAGTATCAGCCAGTTGCTCGATTGGCGTGACAGGTATGTGATTTTCGACCGGAAACAGAATTACGTCTATCTGTTCGATACGACCGGACAGTTTATCCGTCAGGTGGGGCAGGCCGGCAAGGGGCCGCGGGAGTATGTGCGGCTGAGCGGCGTGGCGTTGGCGGGGGATACGCTGGTGCTCTATGCCGACCAGCCGAACAAGCTGATGTATTACGACCGGGCCGGAGATTTTCTCGGAGAGCGGCCTGTGGCGCGTCGGTATTGCTTCTTGGAGGGGATCAGGTATGGGGGTGTCGATGGCAGGGTCTATGGCGTGATGCCCGCAAACCGAGGAGCCTCAGGGTATACGATCGCCCGGCTGACGAAAGACGGGACGGACGGGGTGGATTTTCTGCCGTTCGAGGAGTGGCCGGCGGCGGTGACGGCGGGGGCGATTCTGACGGCGGCGGACAGCGGTGTGCTGTGGATCAGCCGGCCGTTCGACAACCGGGTCTATCGCGTCGATCGGACGAACGGGGAGCCGCGGGCGGTCTTCCGGCTCGACTTCGGGGCGGGGAACATGCCGGCGGGATACACGGAGGGGCTGGACGACTACGATGTGATTCTGAAAGCGAGCAAGGAGGGGATTGTTTTCCATGCGGCGCGGCCGTGTCAGGTGGGTGACCGGTTGCTGATCGGGACGTTCGGCAACTATTTCCTGATCGATTTAGCGGACGGGACGGCCCGGAAGGTGGAGTCGATAGCGGTGGGAGACGGGGTCGAGGGGCAGTTCTGGGGCTATGTGCCGATGGAGTATCAGAGCCGTCGGCTGGTGCTTCAGCTGATACCGGAGCGGGTGCAGGCGCTGGCGGGGATGGGGCGGATGACGGTGACGCCGCAGGTGGATTCGTTGTTGCAGGCGAATGGGGAGCTGGAAAATCCGATATTGATGATTTATGAACTGGAAGATTAGCGTTTTGAGTCTCTCCGCATGGGCGGTCGGGCTGGCCTCCTGCGGCGGGCCGGACGACCGGCCGAAGTCTGTGGAAGAATTATTCGAGGGACGAGAGGTGCCCTGTACAACCGAGCGGATGGACTTCGACGAGCGGGAGATGGTCGAACCGATTTATATCGCTTGTCTGGACAATAGCCTTTTGATCGGGAACTTCTTTACCGATCCGCAGGTGACGGTTTATGATCTGGATTCGCAAAAACGGGTCGGCGCATTCCTCCATAAAGGACGGGCGAATAATGAAATCCTGCAGGTGGACGGGGTGGATTGTTGCGACGGCAGGATATATGTCTATTCGGGCAGCGACCGGAAACTGGCGATCACCGATCGCGCCGGGTTGCGGCAGACTCCGGTGCCTCTGGAGGTGCGGACTGTGAGCGAGATTCCGGATGGGCACGGGTATGGCCGGTATCCGATTTGCGGAGGCCGATTCGTGTCGACGGGGTATCAGTCTTCCCGTCCCGACTGTCAGTTCTTTTTGACTGACAGCTCATTGTGTGAGGTTAAGGGGTTCGATGCCTATCCGGAAACGACGGCGACTGCGGGATTGACCCCGGCGGAAATGGCGCTGGGGTATAATGGGAATGTGAAGGTCTCGCCGGACGGTTCACATTTTGTCGCTACGTCGAGACAGGGGGCGGTCTGGAAGTTTTTCGATTGTCGGACGGATTCCGTGCCGGTCAAGACGGCGGAGTATTTGTTCGAAATGCCGGTGTTCTCGGGTGTCTCCTCGGGTTCCCGTTCGACGGTGCGTTTCGACCCGGACAATGTGCAGGGGGTGTTGTCGGCGACGTCGGACGATCGTTATTTCTATCTGTTGTACAGCGATCGGAGGCCGTGGCGGGATTGGCCGCGGGAGTCGGATGTCGTCTATGTCTTCACGCACGAGGGGAAACCGGTGCGTAAGGTTCGGCTCGATGTGCCGGTGGGATGGATCGTGAGCGGGGCGGAAGGCGAGGCGCTGTATCTGATCAAAGCTACCGACAAGGGGTATCAGGTTCGGCGGGTCGTGTGGGGGAATCAGCGTTGAGTGATACACGATGAACTGAATAACACAGGGGCTATGCTTCGACGGCATAGCCCCTGTGCGTTTGTGAGGACAAAGAGGAGTCTTTTCTTATTCCCGTTCCAGTTGTTGCCAGATCAAGGCCGAAGCCCCCAGCACCGCCGCGTTCTTTCCGTCGATCCCCGACGGCAGCAGTTTCACCTTATTCCTGAAGTTCGAGAGCATGTGCATCTCCATATACTTCTTGGTCGGTTCGAAGATGTACTTCCCGGCCTTTGCCAACCCGCCGAAAAGGAAGATCGCTTCCGGCGAGGTGATGGTCACCGCGTCCGCCAAGGCCTGTCCCAGAATCATCCCGGTGTACTCGTACGCCTCGATAGCGAGTCTGTCTCCATTGAGCGCCGCCTTGGTGATCATCTCGGCGGTCAGGTCGTTGTAGCTGATGTTCCGGAATTCGCTGTCTTCGATGTGGTCGGCCAGCAGCTTGAATGCCGTCCGCTTAATCCCCGTCGCCGACACATAGGTCTCCAAGCATCCCTTTCTCCCGCATCCGCAGACCCGTGCACTGGCGGTCTTGTTGACAATGACGTGCCCGAGCTCCCCTGCAAAGCTGTCGTGTCCGTAGACCAGCTGTCCGTTGGCCACGAAACCGCTCCCGAGTCCCGTCCCTAAGGTGACGACGATAAAGTCTTTCATCCCTTTCGCCGCCCCGTAGACCATCTCGCCGATGGCTGCGGCGTTGGCGTCGTTGGTGATCAGCACGGGAATGGTCGGGTAGTACCGTTTCATCTTTTCGACGAACGGAATGACGCCTTCCCAGATCAGATTGGCGGCGTATTCGATCGTACCGTTGTAGTAGTTGGCATTCGGCGCTCCGATCCCGATCCCGATGATTTCGAACTCGCCGTCGAGGTTCTTCATCAGGCCCTGGATGCCGATGTAGAGCTCTTCGAGGTATTGGTCGAAGTCGGGAAATTTCTTGGTGGGCACGACTCCTTCGCCGTACATGTTCCCCTCGCGGTCTACGAGACCGTAAACGGAATTTGTCCCTCCGATGTCGATGCCTACTGCTAATTGCTTCATGGTATGTAAGTTTTTGAAAATCGTATGGATATCCAAATATAGGAATATTTTGTGAAATGACGTCTCGCAGGGGGAGAAATCTTTTTCCGATGGGGGCGGAAGGAGACGATGCGGGGGGTGTGCCGGGGGCGACCGGGCGGAGATTTTAGCGGTATATTGGGCGTGGGTCGGAGCCAGCGTGGCCGGAAACGAGCCCTGCAAAGTTGCGGCCCGCCGCTTGGGGAGGCTTTCGGCCCGTGCGGTTCTGGGAATCGCAAGAGCAGGCTTTGGTCTGTCGGGTTCGGGCTGCGCGCTCCGGGGGTGGGCCGCAGGCCCAGCGCGCAAGCCCGGCGATTCTGCGAATCGCGCTACTCGCTCTCGGCCCTAAGCTTAGCTCCATACACAGCCCAATTCTCCGCCTCGTGCCCGCCTCACTGCGGCTCCGCTCCCGCTCTGCCGCGTTTCGCGCGCCTTGGGCGATTCTCTCTTTTTCGGCTCATCGCCGAAAAGAGTTGAATCGCTTCTTAAGGCGTCGGCGCGCGGGTTTGTTAATGCGTTTTTGAGTCGCCCGCGGCAATTCTCGTTGGTTGGCCTAACGCCAACCAACAGAATATGCCCTTTTAGGCGTGCGGGCGACTGTTGAGCTTTGAGCCGGATAGAACTGCCCTTCCGCCGGGCGGGCGGTGCGTGCCGCACTCCCAATTGGCCGCCTCTACCCTAACGGGATAGAACTGCCCTGCGCGGGCGGCGTCCGGGTGACCCCGGCGGGACGGAGCGATACTGCGTATCGCTATGGCCGCCTCCGCCACCGTTTATTCCGAGAGGCAACGCAACTGAAGACCGTGGGCACGGCCGTTTTGGGCATTGACGAGATGGCGTTGCGTGCCGAAATCCAGATATCTGCCATTCATGCCGCTGATCGTCGAAGACCAGCTGTAACCGTAATTGCCGGGACCTATTGGCGCTCCCGTTTTTCCCATATTGCCCCCGTCGCGGAAGCCCGGGGCGGTCAGGACTCTTTGTGCAGCACGATCAGGCTGTTCTCTTCCGTCACCCGATAAGTCCCCTCGGGGAGCTGGATCGAGGCTCCGGGTTCCAGCATGATGACGCGTTGTTTCCCGGCCTTCGGAACCGCCGTGTCGTCCGGCCCGGGTCGATGTAGCCGGATGCCTTGCGGTGCTGCCGTAACGATCCGGGAGGTGTTCCCGATGCCGAACCGGGCGCCGGGCGACAGGAAAATATCTGCTTTCGCATCGCTATCGTGTGATTGCGCAGTCCGGTCGGGTTCGCTTTCCGGCGAAGTTTTCACGGTCAGCTGCGTCACGTCGAAGTTCCCGTTGTTATACGACCGATGAGTCAGGCTGCGGACTTCGCCCGCCGCACGAATCTCGCCGTTGTTGAACGCCGTGCCCTCCAGATGGTCGACGTTGCCGACGCGGATATTCGCTTCTCCATTGTTGAAAACTTTCAGGCTGACCTCCGGAGTGTTTGACAGGCTGCCCTCGAATTTCGCGCTGTTGAAGACCGAAATCGAGAGCCTGCCGGTAGCCCTCAGGTCGGTGCCGATCACCTCTGTTCCGTTGAAGCAGACGAATTCGGCATTTTGGAATTGTATCGTCCCCAAACGGATCTCTCCGTGGCTGGCAGCGCTTAGTTTGTGCAGGTCATCGACCGTGATGACGGCCCGGGCCTGAAATCCGGATTTTGCATGGGCGAAGATGCTCCGATTGTTCTGCAAGGGGACGCGACGGGTATTGTAAAGCCGCAGGACTCCCTGCTTCAACGAATAACGTAGGGTATCCGACAGGTTTTCGGCCGTACTGGCGGATGATATAAATCTTCGCTCTTCATCCGGAGCGGTCGGACAGGCAGGGATATCGGCCGGAATCTCCAGCAGGATTCCCGCCGGGTTTCCTTGGCGAATCTCTACGTCGAAGTTCCCCGCGAGGAAAATCTCGCGGATCGGCTCGCCTTCGAAACAGGTCAGGGTGCGTGTCTGCGGCGCCTCCTGAGCCGCGGCGGGGCCGAGCAGGCCGGAGAGGAGGGCGGTCGCGCCAAAAACGAGTTTCAGGGTGTGTCTCATAGGGCTTACAGGTTTAGATGCAAAATCGAATGAAGGGTTATTCCGCTTTCAGCGAGCGGATCGGATTGGCGCGCAGCGTGATCAGAATCCGGCTGCCCACCGTCGCCAGCGTCACGGCGGCCAGTATCCCCACCGGCACGGCGAAGAGCCACCAGCTGGTCCCGATCCGGAACGGGTAGCGGGCCAGCCAGCTCTGCATGGCATACCACGCCAGCGGGATGCCGATCGCCACAGCCGCCGCTATCAGCCAGACGAACTCGGCTGACAACGATCGGAAGAGGTCGAGCCCCGTCGCGCCGAACACCTTGCGCACGCCTAACTCCTTGCGTCGGTGGTTGGTCGAGAAGAGCACCATCACCCACAGCCCCACCACCGCGACGAACAGGGCCAGGCCCGAAAACAGGGCGAAAACCCGTCCGAAACGGCTCTCTTCCTGATATTGGGCGTCGTAGAAACGGTCGATGAAGAAGCGGTCGAAGGTCGATTCCGAAAAGAAACGCTGCCACTCCGTCTCTGCCGTCCGGAGCAGTTCGTCGATCGGGGCGTTTTCGGCGAATTTCACCGAAACGAACTTCTGAGGCAGCCACCCCAATGCACTCTCGCGGATCAGCATGATCGGCGTATAGCCGTTCCGCAGCCCCTGCTGGTGATAATCTTTCACTACGCCGACGATCTCCATCGGCCGGTCTTCGCGGGTTTCGACCGTCACGAACTTTCCCACCGCCTCGTCCGGCGTGGCGAATCCCAGCGCCCGGACGGCCGCTTCGTTGACGACCATCCGGTTCTCGTCGCCCGTGAACTCCGCGCCGAAGCCTCGTCCGGCCACCACCGCCAGTCCGTAGGTCGCGATATAGTCCTCGTCCGCCACCAGCATCTCGTACAGCCGGTTCTGTTTCGTCGCGTCGCTCGTCAGCCGGTTCGAGAGGAAGGTCGCCACCTCCATCCCCGGCACGGCGTTCGAGAGGGTCACCCGCTCCACCTCTTTCCGCCCCTCCAGGGCCCGTTTGTAGGCCTTCATCCGCTCCGGCAGGTCGGACATCGAGCCCGGATAGCGGATGGCGAAGATGCGTTGGGTCTCCACCCCTAACGGTTGGGCCCGCATGTAGGCCAGTTGGCGGTCTACGGTGAAGGTGCTCGCGATCAGCACCAGCGAGGCGGTGAATTGCAGGACGGTCAGGCAGCGACGCACGGCTCCCGCCCGGCCGGTGCCGATGTATTTCCCCTTCAGGATCGTGGCCGGCCGGACGTTCGAGATAACGAAGGCCGGATAGGCGCCCGACAGCAGCACGCCGAGCAGGAAGATGCCTCCGCCGGCGATCCAGAACGCCGGCCGGTCGAGCATCACGAAGCCGATTTCGCGGCCGGTCAGCCGGTCGAACCACGGCCCGAAGAGGGCCACGGCTCCCGCGGCCAGCAGCAGGGCGGCCGAATTGATGACGGCGGACTCCAGCAGGAACTGGCCGATCAGCTGGCGGCGCGTGCCGCCCGAGACCTTCCGGATGCCCACCTCGCGGGCCCGCTCCAGCGACCGGGCGGTGGCCATGTTGATGTAGTTGATCCATGCGATGGCCAGAATCGCCAGCGCGACGAGGGTCAGGGTGGTCACCGCCGCCCGGTTTCCTTTGGCCTCGCGTTCGTATTTTTTCCACGGGGTCAGGTGGACGTCGGCCGCCGGATTCAGCGACACGCACCAGGTCTTGTTCCGCAGCGCCTCGTCGCTCTTGTAGCGTTCCGCCATCTCGGGGAAGGCCTTCTCCACTGCCCGCGGATCGACGCCCGGGGCCAGTCGGACGTAGGTGTAGACTTCGTGCCGGTACCAGAACTCGTCCAGCCAGGCGGGCAGGCTCTTCCACGAGAGGAAAAAGTCGAACTGAAGCTGCGAGTTGCGCGGCATCTCCTCCAGAATGCCCGTCACCTCGCAGCTCAGCTCTCCCTCCGGCGAGTGGAAGCGCAGGGTCTGGCCCATGGGGTCTTTGCCGAGGAAGTATTTCGCGGCGGCGTAGGGGGTGATGACCACCCGGTTCGGCCCGACTAAAGCGGTGGCCGGGTCGCCCTCCCGGAGCCGGAAACCGAAGAGGTCGAAAAACGCGGGGTCGACGGCCGTCACGCTGTTCTCGCGATACTGCCGGTCGCCGTGGCGGACGATCTGTTCGGTGCCGTGGATGTCGAACCGCACGAACTCCTCGACGCCCGGAATGTGCCGCTTCATGGCGGGGCCGTAGCCGTAGGAGGAGGTGCCCCAGTCGTCGGTCAGGGTGCTGCCTTCGTAGAATTGCGCTTCGACCCGGTAGAGCCGCTCTCCGTCGGGGTGCATCGAATCGTAGCTCCGCTCGAAAACGACGTAGTTGAGGATCAGCACCGCGACGGCCATCCCCACGGCGAGCGAGAGCAGATCGACCGCCGAGAAGAGTTTGTGCCGTTCCAGACGGCGGAAGGTCAGGAGGAGATAGTTTCGGATCATGCGATGGAGGATTGGAGGATGATTCGGATGAATCATCCTCCAATTTGGGTGCCAAACGGGTTTGTGTGCAGATAGTCAGCGAGATGCGTGAAATGAAATTTTCCGAAGTGTCAAATTTTTAGACACCGGATGTCTAATTTTTGGACACCTTTTCCGGCCGGCCGTCACCGGGTGGCGATGCGGATCGAGACGCGGGTGCCGCCGCCTCCGGGCCGGCTGTCGAGGTTCAGCTCGCCGCGGATCGAACTGATCCGCGAGGCGATGTTCGACAGTCCCATCCCGGTCGGTTCGGCTTCGGGGTCGAAGCCGCATCCGTCGTCGGACACGCACACCGAAATCCGATCGCCGTCGGCCTGCATGTCGATCGTCAGGTTGGCGGCGCCGGCGTGCTTGAGGGCGTTGTTGATCAGCTCGCATACCACCCGGTAGAGAATCACCTCGCGTTCGCGTTCGAAGCGGAGGTCGCGCATGCCTTCGGCCCGGAAAACGATCCGGGTGGAGGGGCACATCGGCTGCAGCTTGTGGACGAAGGTGTTGATGGCCCGGGCCACGCCGAAGTTGTCCAGGATGTGCGGGCTGAGGTTGTTCGAAATCTCGGTCAGGCTCTTTACCGCCTCGTTGACCACATACTCGGTGTTGGCCAGAATCTCTTTCTGGGTCTCGTCGAGCGGCTGGCGCGAGAGGGCCGACACGCTCATCCGGACGGACGAGAGCAGGGGACCCAGGCCGTCGTGCAGCTCTTTGGAGATGAGCTGGCGCTGGTTCTCTTCGGCCCGGATCACGGCGCTCAGGAGCCGTTTCTCGCTGTTCCGCCGCTGCTCCTCGCGCAGGGCGATGTAGCTCAGAATCTTCTTCACCATAAAGACGCCGACGGCGAAACAGAGCGAGGTCGCGATGCCGACCCAGACGTAGTACTCCTCGCGCATCACGATGATGCTGGTGCGCCCGTCGGTCAGTTCGGAGAGCTGTCGGGCGAATTCGTCGAAACGCATCACGCACATCAGTACCAGAGCGATGGTGATCAGGATCCACGAGGAGTTGAACTTGGTCCGCCGGGTCAGGCGCACGGCCACGCCGGCGGCGAAGATCTGGAGGACGATCGAGATGACGAGTAAGACGAGAAGTACCATATCGGAGGATAAAGATAGGATTTTTCCCGTTGCGGTGCCCGGGGCGGGACGCCCGGGGGGCGGCCGCGGGCGATTTAGGTATAAATACCCACGGCCGGGGGGCGGCTTTTGCCTACTTTTGCAGATGATACGGGGATGGCCGCTTCGGGACGGCGGAGGCCCGGTCGAAAAACAAGTACGACAGACATGGAACGATTTATACCTACCCGTTATACGCTGACCTGTGTGGCCTCGGGCCGCGAATTCGAGGACGAGGGATGGACGCTCGACGATCCGGAGTGCGGAGAACCGTCGCTGGTGAGGGCCCGCTATGCGGAGCGGCAGCTCAACGTGCGGGACGACGCTTACGGCATCTATCGCTTCTGCGACTGGCTGCCCATCCGGCGGACGCTCCGCGGGAGCCATGCGCCGGTGACCTATAAGAGCCGGAAACTGGCCGAATATCTGGGGCTGGAGAACCTCTATGTCACCTTCAGCGGCTACTTTCCGGAGGTGGGGGCAGGGATGACGACCTGCTCGTTCAAGGAGACGGAGGCCTACAACGTCTGCGCCCGGCGGGCGGAGGACGAAAAACGCGTGCTGGTGGTCGCTTCGGCGGGCAATACGGCGCGGGCGTTCGCCAAGGTGTGCTCGGACAACCGGATTCCGCTGCTGCTCTCGGTGCCGGAGGACAACATCGACGCGCTGTGGTTCGAGGAGCCGCTCGACCCGTGCGTGAAACTCATCGCGCCGCGCTGCGGAGGGGACTATTTCGATGCGATTCACCTGAGCAATCTGGCGCTCTCGTCGCCGCGGTGTTATGCCGAGGGAGGGGCCAAGAATGTGGCGCGGCGGGACGGGATGGGGACGACCGTGCTGTCGGCGGTGACGACCATCGGCGAGATTCCGGACTACTATTTCCAGGCCGTGGGGAGCGGAACGGGGGCGATTGCAGCCTGGGAGGCCAACCTGAGGCTGATCGAGGACGGGCGCTTCGGGAACAAGCTGATGCGGCTGATGGTGTCGCAGAATGTGCCGTTCACGCCGATGTACGACGCCTGGCGGGCGGGCTCGCGCGAGATGCTGCCCTACGACGCCGATCAGGCGAGGGCCGATGCCGAGGCGATCGACGCCAAGGTGCTCTCGAACCGGAAACCGCCGTACAGCTTGCACGGCGGGCTTTACGACGCGCTGGTGGCGACGGACGGCGATGTGCTGGTGGCGACCAACGAAGAGGCGCGCGAGGCGCGGCGGCTCTTCGAGGAGCTCGAAGGGGTGGATATCTATTCGGCGGCCGGGGTGGCGCTCGCCACGCTGATCCGGGCCGTGCGCGAGGGGCGTGTCGAACGTGACAAGATCGTGATGCTCAACGTGACGGGGGGCGGCGAAAATCGGTTCCGGCGCGAGCGGGGGAACAAAGTCTGGAACCTGCGGCCGCACCGTGTCTTCCCGCTGGATGCGGACAAGGAAGAGGTGGTTCGGGCGGTCGAAGAGCTGTTCGCCTGAGAGGCGGCGGGTGCCGGACGGCGGATCGAACGGGCGGGCTCTCCGATAGACGGAGAGCCCGCCGCGTTTTTCGGCGCGGATCTGTCCGTTGCCGCCAAGTCCGCGGGAAAATCGTATTTTTGCACCGAACGAAACCTATCTTAACTCTCCGGAAATGAAACTTTGGCAGAAAAACGGCACCGATACGGCGGAAGTAGACCGCTTTACCGTCGGCCTCGATCGCGAAATGGATCTCTCTCTGGCGCGCGCCGACCTGCTCGGCTCGCTGGCTCACACGCGGATGCTGGCGACGATCGGGTTGCTGGCGCAGGACGAGCTGGCCGACGTGCAGCGGGAGCTGAAAGCGATCTACCGGACGGTGGAGCAGGGGGATTTCCGGATCGAGGAGGATGTCGAGGATATCCATTCGCAGGTCGAGCTGCTGCTCACGCGGCGGATCGGCGAGACGGGCAAGAAGATCCACAGCGGCCGCTCGCGCAACGACCAGGTGCTGGTCGATCTGCGGATCTATCTGCGGCGCGAGATTTATGAGATCGTCGGCGGGGTCGAACGGCTCTTCCGCACGCTCCAGCGGCTGGCCGACCGCCACAAGGAGGTCTTGATGCCGGGCTATACCCACCTCCAGATCGCCATGCCGTCGAGCTTCGGCCTCTGGTTCGGCGCTTTTGCCGAGGCGCTGGTGGACGACCTGGCGATGATGGAGGCGGCCTATCGGATCTGTAACCGGAATCCGCTGGGGTCGGCGGCGGGCTACGGATCGTCGTTCCCGCTCGACCGCGAGATGACCACCGAATTGCTCGGGTTCGACTCCATGGCCTACAACGTGGTCTATGCCCAGATGGGGCGCGGGAAGACGGAGCGGGTGTTGGCGCAGGCGATGTCGGCGGTGGCGGCGACGCTCAACAAGCTGGCGACGGACAACTGCCTCTTCCTGTGCCAGAATTTCGGCTTTATCGCCTACCCGCCGGAGCTGACCACCGGGTCGAGCATCATGCCGCACAAGAAGAATCCGGACGTGTGGGAGGTGATGCGCAGCAAGTGCAACCGCCTGATGGCGCTGCCGAACGAGATCGCCCTGATGACCACCAACCTGCCGACGGGCTACTTTCGCGATCTGCAGCTGTTGAAGGAGGTGCTTTTCCCGGCGATTCGGCTGCTCGGGGAGTGTCTCGGGATGGCGGACTACATGCTGCAGCACATCGAGGTGAAGCACGATATCCTGAACGATCCGAAATACGACTATCTGTTCAGTGTCGAGGTGGTCAACCGGCTGGTGCTGAGCGGCGTACCGTTCCGGGAGGCCTATCGGCAGGTGGGGCTGGAGATCGAAAACGGGACGTATCGGCCTTTGCGGGAGGTGCACCATACGCATGCGGGGAGCATCGGGAATCTGTGTCTGGATCGGGTGGATGCGTTGATGGCGGAGGCGTTGGGCCGGTTCGGGTTCGACCGTTTCCTCCGGGCGGAAGAGGAACTGGTGGCGGAGGGATAACCTGAGTTTGGTTCATATCCATGCTAAATCTTTATTGCCGGGAACTCCTCGCTGCCTCGGGCCGAGCGGGTTTTCGGCAATTTTTGTCGGACGCGCTAACATGTTTCTGTCGATATGAACTCCCTCCTCAGGACGTACATCCGGTTCCTGAAGCGCAACAGGCTCTACACGTCGATCTGCCTGTTCGGCTTTGCGGTCTCCCTGACGTTCGTCATCGTGCTCGGCTTCTATGTCAGACAGGAGTTGTCGGCGGATGCGTTCCACGCGAATGCCGACCGGATCTATCTGTTCGGACATGACGAGCTTATACGGCGGCCAATCCGGTCGGGCCGTATCTGAAAGAGCGTTATCCGCAGATCGAGAATTTTGTGCGGGCTACTTCGCTGGAACTGAACGTGGAGGTCGACCCGCAGACGATCATCCGGACGCGGACGGTCTTTGCCGATTCCTCTTTTTTCGACGTCTTTTCTTTTGGCCTGGAGGCCGGAGAGGCCTCGCAGGTTTTGGTTCCCCGGAATTCCGTCGTGATCTCGCGGGCTTTTGCGAATCGGTTCTACGCCGGTGCGGATCCCGTGGGGAAAGAGCTGCTGCTGTACGGACAGAAGCATGCGATCACGGGCATTATGTCCGACATCCCGCACCGGACGCACTTCCCGGAGGTCGATCTGATTGTCAATTACAACAGCCTGGCTTTGTTCCAGGGGCAGAATGTATTGCAGAGTTGGGGAAATTCGAGTTTCGCCTTGTATCTGCTGGAGAGACGGGGCGCGGATCTGCCGGGGCAGAAGCAGCGCATCACGGAGGATCTGAAACGGGATTATTGGCTGTTTAAAGAGGGATTCTCGAAAAATGTCAAGCCTCTGCTGATCGGGAAGTTGGGCGACGGGGAGATACCCTCGTCCTATATCGTCCGGGTGCATGCCTCGGCCGACCTGTACGAAACGGCCCGGACGATCCGGGAGGTCTATGCCGAGTTCACCCATAACCAGCCGGCGGAGCTGGTGTTCGCCGACCGGGAGGTTGCCGGCCGGCATACGGCGGAAGAAAGGTTGTCGCGGTTGATGGTCACCTTTGCCGCCTTGACCGGTCTGATTCTTATCATGGGGATCTTCGCCATGTCGCTTTATCTTGTCCGGCAGAGAGCCCGGGAGATCGCCGTTCGAAAGGTCAACGGGGCGACCGTTCCCGAAATACTGCGGATGCTGAATGGGCAGGTCGCGCGGAAGGTGGTGGCGTTCGTTATTGCCGTGCCGGTAGCGGTGTACGGGATGGATAAGTGGCTCCAGAATTTTGCGTATAGAATCGATTTGGGATTTTGGGTGTTCCTGCTCTCGGGGGTGATCGTCCTTGTGGTCACATCCCTCATAACGACTCTGCAGAGCTGGAAAACTACCTGCCAAAATCCGGTGCTGCTGCTCAAAAATGAATGACAATGGTTGTAGTGTTGTTTTTTGAATATAAATTCATATATTTATTTCGCGTTTTGGTTAATTGCGTGGGGGATGGGTCTATTAATTAAATTTATCGCAGTATGAAGCACAAACTACTCTTGTACGGTTTGTCGGCGGTGGTTGCAGGCGTCCTGGTCTGGGCCTGCCGACACGAACGTTTCGGGGCGGATGGACCCGATGCCGTCGAACCGACCCTGACGGTCGGCGAGGCGCAGGACTTTTTCGAATGGCAGTATGCGCAGAGTCTGCCGACGATGACCCGGGCGTCGGGAGACCGTCCGGTGGGGATGTTGCCGGGCGATTTCACACCGCTGTGGAACAAGGCCCGGATCGGCGCCAACCGGGAGATGGACGGTGCCGACGTGCCGATCGACCCGCACTTTATCTTTACGGCGGTGTTTCGCCGGGTGAACGAAAAGGGGGACACTGTCCGGCGGACGGTGGACATCACCCAGAAGCTGGTGGTGAAAAAATGGCGGGACACCTCGGACTACAAGGCGTTCTGCTACATTGCCTCGATCGTTCCGACGCCGGAGTACTATGCCCGACACAAGGATATCGCCCGTGAGTTCCGGTATGCCGGATCGAAGGGTTTGTTTTCCGGTTTTGTGGTCTACCAGACGCTGGATGGGGTGCCGGTGGCGATTTCGGATTATCGGGACGGTCGGGTGGTGCGACACGACTATTTCCCGCGGGTAACCCGCGAGAATGCGGACAGTGTGATGACGGTGATGGACGAAGTGATGGAGGATGTCTCGTTCCAGGCCGGTACGCCGACGGCTTACCTGTTAAACGCCGAAGATATATTAGATTGGGGAATTGTTTCGGAGGATGTGACCGTAACGGCTCCGCATACGAGTCGGCCGTGGATTATTACAGTGACTTTTAATCCTCGTCCGACCGGATTGCCGACCGGAAATCCGAATCCGATCGAATACACCTCTCCGATTATCATACGTCCTTCCGGCAGTGGAAATCACAATACTTCTACCAATCGGGGAAATCCGACCAAAATAGATATCAAATGCAACGACAATGACGTCAGTGCCAAAAAAGCCTCGACGCAATTGTTTACCCTTTTGAGCGGATGTTCCAAGAATGCCAATATAAACAATTGTATTGCGTTCTCCGATTTTGAAGCCATGATGAAAAAACGTCCCGATGTCGAACACTCGACGGTGTTGCAAGGATATACAACTGGAGGTATATTGCTTCAACCCATCCAAAGCGCGAATACTCCGGATGAGGACGTCATTATCTCCTCTTCCGAATATACGATTGCCATGGTGCACAGTCATCCGACGGCACATATGACTCAACCCTCCGCCCGGGATATTATGGTTTTGGCCGAGTCGTTGCAAGATTCGAAGCAGATGCAAGCCAGCTTTGTCTTTGTCGGGAAAGAGGTATATTGCCTGCAAATTACCGACCCGGACAAAGCCTTGGCGTTTTATCGGAATAATCGTCTGAATGGCAATGAGTTTGATGAAGATTGTTCTGCGGGGCGATTGTGGAAAGATGCCAGTATGCGGATGAGTTCGATTCAAAATGTATCGGATAACGAACGTTCTTGCGCGGCATTGGCTTGTGTTTTGGATCGGGGAGATGCGGGAATCATACTCTCCAAAAAAGGTGCGGGGGCATCCCAATTCGAAGCGTATGGCGTGAGTACGAATCAAAAGGGAGAATATTTCCCGACCATTTGTAAATAGAATTTAACCACTTAATTACAAACAGATGATGAGACGCATGATATTTCTGTTGTTGTCGATATTCTCGATGACAGCCGTCCAGGCTCAGCAACAAGTAACGTTGGCTGAATGCGGCGGCGATACGGTGACCTATGTAAAGCGAAACTTTGTAGAGGGGAAAGCCCGGTTTATCGGACAGCCTTTTTCCAAACTGGTCGAAGAGTGGAGAACGCAAATTCCTGTCGGCTGGATACTCTTTTCGAATACGGGGAACTGGCCGACCAAGGACGAAGACAAATACTTGGTTACGGGAGCGACACTGTATTTTATTACGGAGGAGGAGAAAAATTTAAGGGTGATGCAAAGAAAAATGTATGCAACGATTCACGCCTCTTTTGCCCCTCCTTATCGTCATAATTTTTATGATTTATGTCGCATTGAAGAAGAGGATAGCCTCCCGTTAGGGCCTAAGTTGTACGAATGTTTGAAGGATTATATCGTTACGGATGTGTCGTTCCTGAATGCTTTATGAGACGCATGATATTTCTGTTGTTGTCGATATTCTCGATGACAGCCGTTCAGGCTCAGGAAAAAGTAACGTTGGTCGAATGCGGCGGTGATACGGTGACCTATGTAAAGCGAAACTTTGCAGAGGGGAAAGCCCGGTTTATCGGACAGCCATTTTCTAAACTGGTCGAAGAGTGGAGAACGCAAATCCCTGTGGGGCGGATACTTTTTTCAGATACGGGGAACTGGCCGACCAAGGACGAAGACAAATACTTGGTTACGGGAGCATCGCTGTATTTTATCACTGAAGAAGAAATGAATTTGAGAGTTATGAAGAAACAGCCTTATGCCTCTATTTCAGTGGATTTCGCTCCTCCTTATCGGCATAATTTTTATGATTTATGTCGCATTGAAGAAGAGGATGGCCTCCCGTTAGGGCCTAAGTTGTACGAATGTTTGAAGGATTATATCGTTACGGATGTGTCATTTTTTATGATGAAGTGGTAATGTTTTCTCGAAGCTTTTCGGTTGCAAGAGGGGGCTTCCGTTTGAGCTGAAATAGTTTTTATAAGATTTCCCCGGCACCGTTCGCAGCAAAAATCCGGATCCATCTCTCTTGCGAACCCGTGCCGGGGATTTTTGTATCTTCGAAAAATCCGTATGATTCACCGTCCACATATCTCTGCCGTATGGCAAATCTTGTTCGGTATGCTGATCGTCTGCTGGCCGCTGTTCGACACCGGTGCGAGCGGGGCTGTTACGTCGGAGAGACTCCTGCTGACCGGTGTTGCGCTGGGGTTGTTCGCGGCGGCGGTGCTGACCGCGGCCTGCACCGGGGCGCGCCGGCCGTGGAACTGGGTGGATGGGGGAGTGGGGCTTTGTGGCGGATGGTTTATCTTGCAGGTGGCCTTCATCGGGCCGGGCGAGACCGATCCCTATCCGGTATTGACCGGCTTTGCGGGTTTTGTCGCCTATGGTTTTTTCCGGATGGCGGGAACGGCCGGATTGCTGCCGGCGATCTTCGTCTCCGGACTCGTCCAGAGCGGAATCGCGTTCGCTCAGTGTGCCGGGTGGGTCGTTTCGAGACATTCGTATTACGGGCTGACCGGTTCGTTCCCCAATCCGGGCCCGCTCGGCGGATGGCTGTGTGTCGCGATGCTGGCGGCGGCGGTGCTGGCGGAACAGGCCGGACGCGAGGGGCGGAAAAGTCAGGCGGTTCTCTTCGGAGTCGGCGGGCTGGTCATCGGTATCGCTCTGTGGCTGACCGATTCCCGGGCGGCATGGGTCGGTTTGGCCGTGGCTCTTTTTTCGACTCTCCCGGGCCGGCGATTTCGCTGTAAACGCTCGATACTCTGGACGACGGCGGCAGTGGGGGTGCTCGGTGTCGGGCTGTTGTACGGCTACAAAAAAGAGTCGGCGGACGGGCGGCTTCTGATTTGGCGGGTGTCGGCGGAGGTGATTGCGCAAAGGCCGCTTGTCGGCCATGGGATCGGTACCTTCCCGGAGCGTTACATGTTTGCACAGGCGGACTATTTTGCCCGGAATCCCGGGTCGCGTTTCGTTGCGGTGGCCGACCAGGTGAGTGTGCCGTTCAACGAACTGATCGGCATCGTCTGTGAACAGGGGGCGGTCGGAGGGGTGTTGGCGTTGTTGCTTGTCGGAGCGGCGCTGTGGGGCGGAGGGACCGAAACGCAGAGGCAGGGGAGGGTATTGCTGGTGGGGCTGGGGGTGTTCGGTCTGTTTTCTTATCCGCTGACTTTTCCGGCTTTCGGGGTGGTGGCGGGGGCGATACTGGCCCGATGTGCGAACCGTCCGGCCGTATCGGGGCGGACGGTCGCTTGGCGGGCGGCGTTACCGGTCGGACTGGTTGCGGCGCTCGGCGGGGCCTGTGTGTTGTGGGCGATCGGTCGGGCCGGCAGAACGGATAGAAGTCATTACGTCCGGCTGCAAAAGGTCTCGGAGCGGATGCGGCGGTACGATCCGGCCGCTTTGCCGTGGCTGGAACGGCAGGCCCGGCGGTTGCCGGTCGCGGAATTCTATACGGATTTGGGGGATCGGCTGCTCGAAGCGGACAGCATCGACCGGGCGGCGGATTATTATCGCCGGTCGGCACAGATGATTCCTTCCCGGTTACGGCCTTATGACGGTCTTTTCCGGATCTATCTGCGGACGGGGCAGACGGATTCGGCAGCGGTCGCGGCCCGGAAAATCGTGACCATGCCGGTGAAGGTCGGCAATACCGCGACGATTCGCATACGTCGCTCAGCGGCCGGGTGGCTCGAAGCACAACGGGCGGAGTGAGCAAGGGGCTTTGCCGGTCGTGGGGTTAGAAGTAGGGGGGCGATTTAAGTGTAGTTCAGGGTAGAGGCTGTCTGTTAGGGTAGACCCGGCCATTTGTGAGTGCGACCCGCCCCGTTTATTCCGAGAGGCAACGCAACTGAAAACCGTGGGCGCGATTGTGCGCGTTGCCGGGGTAGAGGTGCTGTGTGCCAAAGTCCAAATACAGCACCGTGACGGTTCATCGGCGTATACGACCAACTGTACCCGCGGCCGACATACCTTGCTACGCCCTCCCAGCCCGCGCGACCGAAGTCGCGGCAGCCCGGGGCGGGGTGCTGCGGCTCACTCGAACACCAGCTCGCGCGTGTCTTCGTCCACCGCCGTCAGGCGAATCCGCATCGCCTCTTCGGGCAACAACTCCTCGATCTTCTCCGGCCACTCCACCAGACAGAGGTCGCCGCTGAAGAAATACTCCTCGTATCCGAAATCGTAGGCCTCCTCCACCGACCGGATCCGGTAGAAATCGAAATGGTAGACCGTCTCCTCTTTCGCCGGTTCCTCGCCCGCAGGCGAAGCTGCGTGGTAGGAGTTCACGATGGCGAACGACGGACTGGTCACCTCCTGGGCATCTACGCCCCGCTGGCGGCAGATCTCCTTGATCAGGGTCGTTTTTCCGGCTCCCATCGCGCCGTAGAAGGCGATGATCGTCGCTCCGCGCGAGGCGGCCTCGTCCAGTACGGCTTCCGCCGCCTCCGGCAGGTCGGACAGGCCTTTGATCGTGATCGACTGTGTGGTGGGGTTGCGTTTCATGGGTGCAAGATACGATTTTCGGAGCGAAAACGGTCTATTTCGGGTTCAGGACGATGTACGGCACCATCATCTCTTCCATCGAGATGCCGCCGTGTTGGAAGGTGTTTTTGTAGTACCGCACGTGCTGGTTGAAGTTGTTCGGGTAGACCAGGAAGTCGTGGTCGTAGGCGAAGATGTAGGTCGAAGTGAGGTTCGACTTGGGGAGGTGGGCCTCCTCGGGGCGCGTGATGGCGAAGACCTGCTTGGCGTCGTAGTTGAGGTTGCGTCCGCTCTTGTAGCGCAGGTTCGGCGAGGTCTCGCGGTCGCCGATCACCTTCACCGGGTTGTCCACCCGGATGGTGCCGTGGTCGGAGGTGATGACGATGGTGTGTTCGCGTTCCGAGAGCTGCTTCATGATCTCCCACAGGTCGGAGTGCTCGAACCACGACCGGGTGAGCGACCGGAAGGCGACCTCCTCTTCGGCCAGCTCGCGGATGATTTCGCTCTCGGTGCGGGCGTGGGAGAGGATATCGAGGAAGTTGTAGACCACCACCGAGAGGTCTACGTTCGAGAGCCGGTCGATGTTTTCGAGCAGTTTTTTCCCCTGCTCCGGCCGTACGAGCTTGTCGAAGCTCATCCGGTAGGGTTTTCCGAGTTGCTGGAGCTGTCGCCGGAGGAACTCCTCTTCGTAGCGGTTCTTGCCTCCCTCCTGGTTGTCGTTCAGCCAGAGGTCGGGCATCAGTTTCGAGATGGCGAGCGGGGTCAGCCCGGCGAACAGGGCGTTCCGGGCGTACTGGGTCGCGGTGGGCAGGATGGCGCAGTAGAACTCTTCGCCGGCGATGTCGAAGTAGTTGTGCAGCAGGGGCCGGATCATCAGCCACTGGTCGTACCGGAAGTTGTCGATCAGCAGGAAGGTGGTCTTTTTCGATTTGTCGACCACGGGGAAGAGTTTCTGGCGCAGGAGGGTGTGTGACAGTACGGGTCGTTCGGGGTCGTTGTCGTCGAACCAGCCGAGGTAGTGGTCGCGCACGAAGCGGGCATAGAGGTCGTTGGCCTCTTTGAACTGGTAGGAGAGGATCTCGCGGACGCTGCTGTCGTTGGATTCCGAGAGCTCGATGTCCCACTGGACGAGGCGGCGGTAGATGTCGAGCCATTCGCCGAAAGTCCGGGCGCCGGAGAGCGAGACGGAGATCTTGCCGAAGTCGGAGCGGTAGTCGGCGGTGCTCTTTTCGGAGACGAGCTGCTGCTGGTGGACGTTTTTCTTGATGGAGAGCAGCACCTGGTTCGGATTGACGGGTTTGATGAGGTAGTCGGCGATTTTCGAGCCGACGGCTTTGTCCATGATGTTCTCTTCTTCGGACTTGGTGACCATCACGACGGGGGTCGTGGGGGCGTGCTCTTTGATGCGGGGCAGGGTTTCGAGTCCGGTCATTCCGGGCATCATCTCGTCGAGGATGATGAGGTCGAAGGGGCGTTGCTGCACGAGCTCGATGGCATCGTAGCCGTTGTTGCTGGTTTCGACTTCGTAGCCTTTGTTCTGCAAAAACAGGAGGTGGGGTTTGAGGAGTTCGATCTCGTCGTCCACCCACAGTATCCGTACGTTGGTCATATCTTTCTCTTTTGCAGGGGTTATCTTATTTTCGGTCGGGTTGCCGTCGGTGCGGTGTGTCGGATGTCCCCGCCCCGGGCAACCGCCATTCGAGCTCGGGCGATCCGGTGGGCGTCGGCAACCACGGGTACAGTTGGTCGTCCGCGTCCTACGCTTCGGTCGACCACTACCGTGGCATGTACTTGAACTTCAACGCGACGGCACTCTATCCCAGCAACGCGGACAGCCGCGCCTACGGTTTTCAGTTGCGTTGCCTCTCGGAATAAACGGTGCGTTCCGCACTCCCAATTGGCAGCCTCTACCCTATTGGGCCGACACAGCCGCAGCGAAACGCAAGTTTCGCCCGTCCACGCACCCACAGGGTGTTTTGTTAGGGCTCACTTCGCCTTACCAAGTGGGGCCCGCGCGGCCCGAGCGCAGTTCCGTCCGGCTCGAAGCTCGACAGTCGCCCGCCCGCCTGAAGCAAGCATTGACAAGCCCGCGCGCCGTCGCCTTAACTGGAAAATCATTCAAAAGCGGGGTACGCTTTTGAATAAGATTTTCCAAGGCGCGCGGGAAAAACAAGACCGAACCCTGCGCCCCGTCTGGGGCGCGCGGGCCGGATTCACCCATAGCAGGAGAAAGGCATTGCATCTTTTACTGGTAGCCGCTACCGTAGTACCTGACTTTCTTCATGCGGCCGGACGCTCGGGAGCGACCGCAATTCTCAACGCGCAAGCGGTGTGTTGCGGGCCTCCCGTGGGGAGGCGTCCGGGCGCGGCTCTGCGAGCCGCAAAAACTTGGCCCAATTCTCTGCCATTCGTCCTCGGCACGCCTCCCCCGCGCCGGTGCCTTCGGGCACTCCGAAATAGCAGCCTCTACCCCAAGACCGAGGCCGGCGGTTCTCTCGGAATCGCGTTTGTTCCAGTCTCACCGCAGTTCGGCGCCAGCGGAGTGCGCAACGAGCTTTGGCGAGTTGCAGCCCTCCGCCTGCCGGGGCGTCGGACTGCGCGACCCTGCGGGTCGCAAGAGCACGGCCTATGTTTCCGCCCCAAGCACCGCCCCGTGTCCGCCTCACTGCGGCTCCGCTGTCGCTCCGCCGCGTTTCGCGCGCCGGGCGATTCATTCTGTTTCGGCTCATCGCCGAAACAGTTGAATCGCCTCCTTAGGCGTGGCGCGCGAGGGATTTCAATCGTCGCCCGCTGGGATTTCATTTCATTTTGCTCATCGCAAAACGAGCGAAATCCCTCTTCAGGCGGGCGGGCGACGGGAGAGCTTTGAACCGGACGAAACTGCCCTGCGCGGGCGGCGGCCGAGTGACCTCGGCGGGACAGAGCGAAACTGTGTTTCGCTTACTTGTTTGCTTTGTCTCATTCTTTGTCCGTGCGCCTGGGCGGTTCATTCTATTTCGGCTCATCGCCGAAACAGTTGAATCGCCTCCTAAGGCGTGGCGCGCGGCGAGCTTTGAACCGGACGAAACTGCCCTGCGCGGGCGGCGGCCGGGTGACCCCGGCGGGACGGAGCGATACTACGTATCGCTTACTTATTTGCTGTACCCCGTTCTATGTCCGCGCGCCGGGGCGATTCAAATGGTTACAGCTTCCGGATCATGATCCGCATGGTCGTTCCTTTGTCCGGTTCCGAATCTACTACAAAAATGCGGCCATGATGGTACTCCTCAATAATCCGTTTGCTCAGCGAAAGCCCCAGACCCCATCCGCGCGTCTTGGTCGTGAAACCCGGCCGGAAGATACGTTTGAAGTTCGCTTTCGGCATCCCTTTGCCCGTGTCCCGGATGTCGATGCAGATCCACCGGTCGTCCCGTACCGATAATTGTACCGTGATCGAACCCCTGCCCTGCAGCGCGTCGAGGGCGTTTTTCAGCAGGTTCTCGACCACCCAGCCGAAAAGCGCCTCGTTCACCATCCCCTGAATCGGTTCGGCGGTGCACGGAGCGAAGTTGAGCGTCACGTTTTTCGGGATCCGGGTCTGAAAATAGGTCACAGCCGCCGCCACCAGCTCGTAGATATTCCGCGGTGCGAGGTTGGTCGTCGCTCCGATCTTTGAGAAACGGTCTACCACCTTGAGCAGCCGGGTCAGGTCTTTGCTCATTTCGTCCACGACGAACGGTTCTACGCTGTTCTGGCTCCGGAGGTACTCCAGCCAGCCGAGCAGCGAGCTGGTCGGTGTCCCTAACTGGTGGGCCGTCTCTTTGGCCATCCCGATCCAGACCCGGTTCTGCTCGCTGAGTTTCGACGAGCGGAAGGCGATGAAGGCGAAGCCGATGAAGACGGCGAAGATGCTGAGCTGGATCCACGGAAAGTACTGCAAGGCTTTGAGCAGCGGCGATTCGTCGTAAAAGACGCGGACGACGGTTCCTTGGGCGGTCGGTATCTCGATCGGGTCGCGGCCGCCGGAGCGCATGCTCTCCAGTTTGTCGGCCAGCCGATCGGGATCGGCCATCACGGCCGGGTCGATCAGCCGGTAGCGGAGCACGCGCAGGTGGTCGTCGCAGACGATCACGGGGATGTCTTCCGAGAAGTTGATGATTCGGTTCAGAATCGCCGCCTGAGCCCTCGCGCCGTTGGAGGCGGCCTTGACGCTCTCGCCCACGGCGAACGACCAGAGGTGAATCTCGTGCCGTTCCTTGTCGCGCAGCTGCCCCACGAGGTAGTTCGAGTAGACGAGCGAGGCGACGCCGATCGCGCATCCGAGCATGATGAAGAGCAGTTTGCCGCGATATCCGATGGTGAATCTGCGCATAGAGAGGCGGGGAGGATGAAAGATTAGGCGGAAAAGGTCGTCTCGCCGCGGGCCGGCACCGAGGCTTCGGCCAGATAGCCGGTGTCTTCGAGCAGCGTCTCGCCGCGGGCCGCGGTGGTGGCGAGCAGGTCGCACCGCTCGTTCTCGATGTTGTCGGCGTGGCCTTTGATCCAGATGAACCGGACAGTGTGGCGCCCGAAGACACGCAGGAAGCGTCGCCATAAATCCGGATTCTTCTTTCCGGCGAATCCTTTGCGCATCCAGCCGTAAATCCACCCTTTTTGAACCGCGTCCACCACGTATTTGGAGTCGGAGTAGACGGTCACGTCGAGTCCGTCTCGTTTCAGGGCTTCGAGGCCGGTGATGACGGCGAGGAGCTCCATGCGGTTGTTGGTGGTGAGCCGGTAACCGGCCGAAATCTCGCGCCGGTGGGGGCCGGCCAGCAGCACGACGCCGTAGCCTCCGGGGCCCGGGTTGCCGAGCGAGGAGCCGTCGGTATATATCGTCACACGGTTGTTCATCTCTATTCGCAAAGATAAAATTTTTTCGGACGCAGCGGCACTCCCCGGCTGCCGGAGGATTTTTGTGCGGGGAGCCGGGACTCTTCGCTATCTTTGCCGGGAGAGAAATTTGCCGGGAGAGAAACCGGAACGATGACCGGATGAAAGATTTCGCCGCCATAGACTTCGAGACCGCCAACGGCCGTCCGTCGAGCATCTGCTCGGTCGGACTGGTCGTCGTGCGGGGCGGCGAGATCGCCGGGCGGCTGCATCGGCTGATCCGGCCCACGCCGAACTACTATTACCGCTTCTTCACCGAGCAGATACACGGCATCTGTGCCGAGGATACAGACGACGCGCCGCTCTTTCCGGAGGTCTGGAACACGGAGGTCGCGCCGCTGGTCGACGGGCTGCCGCTGGTGGCCCACAATGCCGCTTTCGACGAGCGGGCCCTGCGGGCGGCTTACGAAGCGTATGGGATGGATTATCCGGCCGACTACCGGTTCTATTGTACGTTGCGGGCGGCGCGGAGGCTCATTCCGAAAGCGGAGATCGGGAATCACCGTTTGCCGACGGTTTGTGCGTGGCTGGGGATTCCGTTCGAGGGACACCACCATGCGCTGGCCGATGCCGAGGGGTGCGCCCGGATCGCGATGCGGATTTTATAACGGAGAGGCGCCGGTCAAATTTCGACCAGCCCGTTCTTGATGGCGTAGACGACCAGATTCGCCGTGTTTTTGCAGTTGGTTTTTTCGAGGATGTTGGCCCGGTGCTTGTCCACCGTCCGTTTCGAGATGAAGAGCGTGTCGGCGATCTCGTAGTTGGTCATCCCTTTGCAGATCAGTAGCAGAATCTCCTTTTCCCGAGCCGAGAGGGCGGCTTCGTCGGTCGCCTCCTCTTCTGCCTCGGGCAGCTCTTCGGCCTCGCTGTCCGACGAGGAGCGCAGGTTGCTCACCAGGTTGAACAGCAGCTCCTGAGAAAAGTACGACCCGCCCTCCAGCACCGCCTCGATGGCGGCGTAGACCTCCGTGATGTCCGAGTTCTTGAGCAGGAATCCCTTGACGCCCTGCGAGACCATCTTGAAGTAGTAGTCCTCCTCGCCGTACATCGATAGGGTGATGATCCGCAGCTCGGGCCAATGTTTCAGTGCTTCGGCCGCCGCCTCGATGCCGTTCATGTCGGGCATGGCGATGTCGAGCAGCACGACGTCCGGCAGCCGTTCCGCCTGCTCCAGCCACCCGAGCATCTCGCGCCCGGTGGCCGCTTCGCCCACCACGCGGAACCGGGGGTGGGAGTTGAGCAGCAACTTCAGTCCGTTGCGGAACAGGGCGTGGTCGTCTACTTGCAGGATGGTGTATTTTTCTTCTTTCATCGTGCGAATCCCTCCTTATCGAAATGCGGCTTCGGCCCGGACTACCCGCACCAGGGCGCGGCATAACGTACGTAAATCCTCCTCGCCGATCACATAAGGAGGCATCGTATAGATCAACCGTCCGAAAGGCCGGATCCAGATCCCCTCTTCCACGAAAGCGGCCTGAATGCGGGCCATCTCGACCGGCCGGGTCATCTCGACCACGCCGATCGCCCCCAGTGTCCGCACGTCCCGTACCGCTCCGGCCGGTATCAGCTCCCGTAGCGGCGCCAGCTCTTCGGTCAATATCGCCTCGATCCGTCCGATGCGCTCCGGCAGGTTCATCTCCGTGAGCAGGCTCAGCGACTCGTTGGCCACGGCACAGGCCAGCGGGTTCCCCATGAAGGTCGGCCCGTGCATGAACGGCCCGTCGATCCCCCGCGCCACCCTCGCCGCCGCCACGACGGCCGCCAGTGTCATGTATCCTCCGGTGAGCGCCTTCCCGACACAGAGGATGTCCGGTACCACGCCCGCCCACTCGCAGGCGAACAGACGTCCCGTGCGTCCGAATCCGGTCGCGATCTCGTCCGCCACCAGCAGCACGCCGTACTCCCGGCACAATTCCGCCACGCCGCGCAGGTATTCCGGATGGTAGAACCACATCCCGCCGGCCCCCTGCACCACGGGTTCCAGAATGAAACCCGCCAGCCGGTCGCCCAGCTGTTCGAATGCCTCGCGCACCGGTCTCAGCGCCTCCGGATTCCACGCGTCGCGGAAGGCGACGTCCGGCCGCGGAACGAAGTGCTGTACGGCCAGCCGCCCCTGCCACAAGGCGTGCATCCCGCCCTCCGGGTCGCAGACGCTCATCGCGTGCCACGTGTCGCCGTGGTAGCCCCCGCGGATGGTGATAAACTCCCGCTTTTGAAGATGTCCCTGTGCCTGCTGCCATTGCAGGGCCATCTTCATCGCCACCTCCACGGCTACCGACCCCGAGTCGGCGAAAAAGACGAACTCCGGTTTCTGCGGGTCGCCGTCGCTCAGCTCCGATCCCGGAACCATAGCCAATAGTTTTTGCCCCAGCTCTACCGCGGGACGGTGGGTCAGGCCGCCGAACATCACGTGGGACATCTCCGCCAGCTGCCGTTCGACGGCGGCGTTCAGCCGCGGATGGTTGTAGCCGTGCACGGCGCACCACCACGACGACATGCCGTCGATGAGCTGCCGCCCGTCCTCCAGCTCGATCCGCACGCCGCTGCAGCGCCGCACGCCGTAGACGGGCAGCGGGGCGACGGCCGAGGTGTAGGGGTGCCACAGATGTTCCCGATCCCACTGGATCGGGTCGTTCGGGTCGAGGGAGGAACGATTCATTGCGTTGTTTCAGATTTTCGGAACAGGGCCTATCCGGCTGCGATCATCGAGACGATCTGGATGCAGATGATCAGCAGCACCATGGCCACCGGATAGACCGTGGCATAAGCGACGCTGACCGCGCTGCTGTCGGACATCGAGTCGGCCGCCGCCAGCCCCGGGGTGCTGGTCATCCCGCCGGTTAGCGTCCCCAACAGGTCTAAGATGTTGAGCCGGAAAAAGTAACGGGCTACGACCACGGTCACGACCATGGGCAGCAGGGTGATGAAAAAGCCGCCGATGAAGAGCGACCATCCGCTCGTCCGGAACGTTTCGACGAGTCCGACGCCGGCCGAGGTGCCGACGTTGGCGAGGAACAGGAGCAGTCCCAACTGCCGCAGCAGCTGGTTGGCGGGCCCGGACATGGTCCATAGCACCGGCCCGGTCTTCCCGATGGCGCTCAGCACCAGCGCGGTCAGCAGCACGCCGCCGGTCAGGCCGAACGAGAAGGTGAAGCTGTCGGAAAAGGAGAGCGAAATCTTGCCGACGATGACCCCCAGCGCAATCCCGAGGGCGATCGGCAGGAAGTCGGTGTCCGAGACGCGTTTCCCTTCGTTGCCGATGAAGCTCAGCACCTCTTCCATGCTGTCTTTCCGCCCGACGAGGGTCAGTTTGTCACCGAACTTCAGGGCGAGCGAGGGTTCGGGCGCCAGGTCGATGCCGGCGCGCCGGATGCGGGTTACGATGCAGCCGAAGTTCTGCTGCAGGTTGAGGCTTCCGAGGGTGCGGTTGACGAGCGGCCGGGCGGTGACCAGCCCGGTCTGCAGTTCGACGTTCTTGCCGAACGGCAGCTCGCCTTCGATCCGTTCGCCGACGAATTCCACGGTCTTGTCGTGCGACACGGGTGTCCCGACCACTTTGATCAGGTCGCCGGCCTGAAGAACGGTCGTTGCGTGGGGCAGGATGGACTCTTCGCCGCGCACGATGCGCGAGATCACGGCGCCGGTGTACTGCCGCAGCCGAATGTCCTGCAGCCGCCGTCCGACGATCAGCGGATTGGTCACGCGGTAGGCATGGGCCACGATGTCGGGATTGAGTTCGCGCCGGTCGGCTTCGAGGGCGCGTTCCTCTTTCCGGAGGTCGATTTTCAGCACCCGCGGCAGGAGCTTGACGAAGAGAATCACGCCGATCACGCCGAACGGATAGGCGATCCCGTACGAGATGGCGGCATTGTCACCGGCGATCTCCCGGGCGGTGGCCAGCCCGGGGGTGCTGGTCAGCGCGCCGGCCAGCAGCCCTGCGGTGTCGGCTGCGTTCAGCCCGCAGATGTATTTCACGGCGAGGGTGGTGACGGTAGCGGTCACGATGAGCAGCGCGGCGAGTCCGGCGAGGCTTTTCCCCTTGCTTTTGAAGGTGCTGAAGAATCCGGGGCCGGCCTGGATCCCGATGGCGAAGATAAAGAGGGTCATCCCGAAGTTCCCGAGCTCGGCGGGCACGACGACGCCGAAGTGGCCGAAGAGCAGGGCGACGAAGATCACGGCGGAGACGTCTAGGTTGATTCCTTTGATGTCGATGCGGCCGACGATGAAGCCGAGGGCGATGATGACGAAGAGGACAAAGATGGGGGAGCTGAGTAAGGAATGGGCCATGCGCGAAAAGGGTATTTTACGCAAAGATAGGGATTTTCGCGGGAAGGCCTGGGTTGGATGTAGGTTTTGGGCAGAGGTTACCTATTGCCCTCTGCGGAGCGTGAGGCGCGCGAACAGAGAACAGGGCGAAGTAAACAAGTAAGCGAAACGTAGTTTCGCTCCGTCCTGCCGGGGTCACCCGGCCGCCGCCCGCGCAGGGCAGTTCCGTCCGGTTCTAAGCTCGACCGCGCGCCACGCCTTAAAAGGGAAATCGTCAAAATGCACTGGTGCGTTTTGACAGGATTTCCCCAAGGCGCGCGGGAAATCCGTCGCCCGCCCGCAAAGAGGGCATATTCTGCCGATTGGCGGCGAGCCAATCGAGCAAGAATTGCCGCGGGCGACGATTGAAATGTTCTGCGCGCCCCGTCTTAGGAGGCGATTCAACTCTTTCGGCGACGAGCCGAAAGAGAATGAATCGCCCTAGGCGCGCAAAATTGCGGCGGAGCGATAGCGGAGCCACAGGGGCTGACACGGGGACGAGAGCGAGTAGCGCGATTCCTTATGGAATCGCCGGGCTTGCGCGCTGGGCCTACGGCCCACCCGGGGAGCGCGCAGCCCGAACCGGGCGGAGATTTGGGCTGAGCGGGAGTGGGTCGGAGTCAGCGAGGCCGGAAACAAGCACCGCGCAGTTGCAGGCCTCTGCCGGGAGGGCTCCGGCCCGTGCGACCCTACGGGTCGCAGGGTTTGAAAATCATACAGGATCAAGCTCGGGTTCGAAGTTCCCCAATCAGTCGAGTCTTCCGTTTATTCCGAGAGGCAACGCAACTGAAAACCGATGGCGCGATAGTTCGCGCCACTGGGGTAGAGTTTCGTCGCGCCGAAGTCCAAGTACATGCCACGATAGTGGTCCTCCGAATTGTAAGACGTGGACGACCAGCTGTACCCGCGGTTGCCGATGCCCCTTGCTATGCCTTCCCAGCCCGTACGACCGAAGTCGCGGAAGCCCGGGGCGGGGTTTTTTCCGCGCGCCTTGGGAAATCTTGTTCAAACACGACTGCGTGTTTGAACGATTTCCCCCTTAAGGCGTGGCGCGCGGTTTTTAGTACTTTTTGAGTCGCCCGCAGGAATTTCATCTCGATTTTGCTCACCGCAAAACGAGTGAAATTCCTCTTTAAGCGGGGCGGGCGACTGTCGAGCTTCGAGCCGGACGGAACTGCCCTGCGCGGGCGGCGTCCGGGTGACCCCGGCGGGACGGAGCGAAACTACGTTTCGCTGCGGCTGTGTCAGCCCAATAGGGTAGAGGCTGCCTGTTAGGGTAGACCCGGCCAATTGTGAGTGCGACACGCCCCGTTTATTCCGAGAGGCAACGCAACTGAAGACCGTAGGCACGGCTTGGTCCGTCCTGAGGATTCAAATGCTTGGTGCTAAAATATAAATCCACACTGCCGATACCGCCCGTATCGGACGACCAATTGTACCCGTGGTTGCCGACGTCCACCGGATCGCCCGAGAAGGCGTTGCGGCGGCCCGGGGCGGGGACTATTTCATGCATGCGAGAACCCGGCTCTGCCTCAACCGGACAAAATCAGCGGACGACGAAGTCGCTCTGCTCCAGGTGCTCGTAGTAGGTTTGCAGGAAGCCTTTCAGGCGGTCTAACTGCGCTGAATCCGGACGGACGCCCTCCCGGATCAGGTCGCGTTCTTCCGACGGGTCGTTCAGTAGGTCGAACAGGTGGATCACCTCGTGCTCGTCGAAGAACATCGCCGCCGAGTCCGTGATCCACTGGAACGTCCCGTCGATGTAGTTGACCGCGAACGCTTCGCGGGCCGTCCGTGTCGAATCGGCCCGGATCTCGAACATGTCCTGCCCGTAGGCGAAGAACGGTTTGTCGTAGCCCGTCAGCCCCAGCAGCGTCGGCATCAGGTCGATCTGCTGCGCGATGTGGCGGTCGTCGCCCCGCAGCGAGCCGTCCGGCGTGTAGAGGAAGAAGATGATGTGCGAATCGCCGGTCGGCGTCTTCGTGAGCGGGTCGTAGACCTCGCTCGATATGTGGTCGGCCGTGAAGACGAAGATCGTGTTATCGAACCACGGCTGCCGACGGGCATATTCGAAAAAGCCGCGCAGCGAGCGGTCGGTATAGGCCACCGGCTGCTGAGCCTTGGTGTGTCCCTTCGGCAGCACTTTCTCGTACCCCTCCGGAACGACGAACGGATGGTGCGACGAGAGGGTGAAGACCGTAGCGAAGAACGGTTTCGGCACGCTGTCCAGCTCGCGCGCCATGTAGCGCAGGAACGGCCCGTCCCAGATGCCCCAGTAGCCGTCGTCGTCTTCCGTACCGACCGTAGCTTCGTAGTTCTCGCGCGTGCGGGTGTTGCGCACTCCCGACAGCATGGCGTAGGCCACGAAGCCCATCGACTTGTACTCCGAACCGTTGAAGAACCAGGTCGAGTAGCCTTCGTCGCCCAGCAGCCGGGCCAGTCCGTGGGTCTCGCCCAGCGAGTAGGGGGTGATGACGAACGGGGTCTTGAACGACGGAATGGAGCTCAGCACCGACGGCAGGGCGTCGATCGACTTGCGTCCGTTGGCGTGGGCGCGGCGGAAGAGGTAGCCCTCCTGCATCAGCGAGTCGAGGAACGGGGTGTAGCTCTCCCCGTCGCGGTACAGATGCGGGTTGAGGTAGGCGGAGTGCTCGTAGCTGAAGCTTTCGAGGACGAAAATCACGATGTTCTTTCCGCGCTGCGAGCCGAACCGGCCGTGGCGCAGGCTGTCGGCCGCCGGGTAGTGGTAGGGCGAGAAGCGGGCGGCCAGTTCGGCCGGGTCGGCGAAGTATTTGACGTAGGAGAGCTTCCGGTTGGTGATGGTGCGGAGGATACAGAACGGGTTGGTGAGCACGGCCGAGGCTTTGGCCGGAGAGCGGGCGAACTGGGCGGCGTGGCTCATGGCGATGGGACGGATGCCGTGTCCCAGCCCGCCGCGCATGCCGCCGACGAGCAGCACCACCGATCCGAGCGCCAGCACGGTGTTGACGACGACGAAGAGCCACATGGGTCGCAGCCGCCTCGGTGCGGGCCGCACGAGGCGGTAGAGCAGGATCATCCCCCATACCAGCGCGATGCCGATCAGAAGCAGGTACCAGTTTTCGCCGAGGGCTTTCCAGAGGATATGGCCGGTGTTGTCATTGCCGGTGAAGTGGAACTCGTCGACGGTGAACCGTTTCTTGGCGTAGTGGAAGTAGACGGTGTCGGCGAGGTTGAGCAGCACGACGATCGATCCGACGCCGATCCACAGGCCGAAGAGCATCCGCTGGTAACCTTTTCCGCTGCGTCCTGGTATGGGCAGCAGCGACAGGAAGACGAACAGGCAGTAGACGTAGCAGAGGCAGGCGGTGTCGAAGAGCAGTCCGCCGCGCAGCAGGGCGGGAATCTCGCCCCAGGTGAGCGGCCCGAGGGTGTCGGTATTGAAGAGGTAGAAGATCGCCCGCAGGAGGAAGAGCAGGAGGTAGACGATTCCCAGCCGCCAGAGCAGTACGGTCAGGGTGTTGTGCAGCCAGGGGCGCAGTCGTTCGTTCATCGTGTTTCGTGCTTTTTTTTGAAAAAGCATGAGGAACAACTGCCTGCACTTGAGGGACTAAGAGGAACCCGGCCGCGGACAGATGCCCTCATGCCGTATTGTGGTTGGATGTGGATACAATACGGGTGAGTGGCTCTCTGTTCCCGCGGCCGTTGAAGTCTCTTAGTTTTCAAGTGCGGAACCTGAGGCTGCTGTATTTTCTGATGGTATGTGTGTTTTTTTCTGGGTGTGTAGCGCAGCGGGCGCTACGGTTTCAGTCGGTGTTTGTCGTTTTGTGTGACAAAGATACTTTTTTTCGGGGTACGGGGGAAACCGTGCCGTTCGGCAGGGCGGAGGGAGGGGGTAGATTGGAGTACGGACAGAGAATGGGGCGGAGGCTGCCTTAGCGATGCGTAAGCATCGCTCCGTCCCGCCGGGGTCACCCGGCCGCCGCCCGCGCAGGGCAGTTCCGTCCGGCTCGAAGCTCGACAGTCGCCCGCCCCGCTTAAAGAGGAATTTCACTCGTTTTGCGGTGAGCAAAACCGAGATGAAATTCCTGCGGGCGACTCAAAAAGTACTAAAAACCGCGCGCCATGTCTTAACAGGGAAATCGTCAAAATGTGCTGGCACATTTTGACTGGATTTCCCCCAGGCGCGCGAAATCAAATCCCCGCCCCGGGCTACCGCAGCCGAACCACTGGTTTGCAACGAAGTGTCGGGTTCGATGGTTTCAACTGGTCGAATGCGGCCAGCAACACCGATGGAGTCTCTCTGTGGTTCAATGCACAGGAGCTCGCTTCCTGCTATGAAAATTATCGCGGCTACGGTTTTCAGTTGCGTTGCCTCTCGGAATAAACGGAAACCCCGCCCCGGGCTTCCGCGAGAGAGCCAATGGTGAACTGGTGAGCGTCGGCAGCAACGGGTTCAGCTACTCGTCGTCGGTGAGCGGCAGCAACGGGGTGTACTTGCATTTCGTCGTGACGTACCTCAATCCCAGCAGCGCGGGTTACCGTGCCCACGGTTTTCAGTTGCGTTGCCTCTCGGAATAAACGGGAAAGACCCCGCCCCGGGCCGCCGCGGTTATGAAGAGGGGGCTTTGTGGGGAAACGGCAGCGAGGGTTCCGTCTGGTCGGGTTCGCCTCATGGTACAGGAAGCGTATATCTGCGTTTTGTTATGGGGGCGATACAATCCAATCTCTCAAGTGGCCGTGCCCACGGTTTTCAGTTGCGTTGCCTCTCGGAATAAACGGAAACACAAACAACCCGTTCCCGGGCGATATGGCGGAACGAGAGGAGGGTTTTCGGAAAAGTATGCTATTTTTGTACGGAGGCCGGTGGAAAAATCGACCGAACGCGATGTATAAGTTTCTGATCCTGCTCAAAAAAGAGTTCCTGCAGATTTTCCGCGATAAGTTTATCTGGCGGTCGGTTTTGTTGTTGCCCGTGGTGCAGCTGTTGGTCTTGCCGCTGGCGGCGAATAACGAAATACGGGACTTCCGGATGGCGGCGATCGACCGCGACAATACGCAGTTCAGCAGAATGATGCTGACCGAATTGCAGGCCGGAGGATATTTCACCCTGTCGGCCTCGGCGGCGGCGTGGGCCGAGGCGGTGCGGATGATCGAACGGGGAGAGGTGGATATGATCGTCGAGATTCCGACCGATTTCGAACGAGACATTGTCCTGGGACGCGGGGCGGAGCTGTCTGTGCACGTTTCGGCGATCAACGGCCTGAGTGCAGGTGTGGCGGCCGGGTATGTCAATACGATTGCCGGTGAGTTCGCCCGGCGGCTGACGGCCGAACGGTTGATTCCGGAGCGGGTCGGACAGGGAGAGGGGGCGTTCCCGGCGCAGGTCGGGGTGTCGGTGCAGGAGTGGTATAATCCGAAGTTCGACTATAAAATGGTGATCGTGCCGGGCATCCTGGCCTTGCTGGTGACGATCGTCGGCATGTCGATGATGGCGCTCAATGCGGTGAAGGAGAAGGAGCGCGGGACGATCGAACAGCTCAATGTCACGCCGATGAGCCGGACGCAGTATGCGCTGGCGAAAACAGTGCCGTTTTTTATCATCGGGCTGGTGCAGTTCACGATCGGACTGGTGTTGGCGCGGATGGTCTACGGCATTTCGGTGGCGGGGAGTGTCGGCGTTCTGTACGGCATTATCGCGCTTTATTTGCTCGGGTTGCTTTTTCTGGGATTCGTGGTGTCGAATGTGTCGCAGACGCAGGTGCAGTCGATCTTTCTGAGCTTTTTCATCATGATGGTGCTGATTCTGATGAGCGGACTGTTCACGCCGGTGGAGAGCATGCCGGAATGGGCGCAACGGGCGGATCAGCTGAATCCGGTGGCGCATATTATTTCGGCGATCAAAATGGTGTTGGTCAAAGGGAGTCCGGCGGCCGACCTGAAGAGTCATTGGGTGATGCTGGGGATATTCGCTGGGGTGATGGGCGTGGCGGCGGTGACCACTTTCCGGAAGTTCAGCCGGTGAGTCGGGACGGTCGTTGGTAGCGCCGGCGTCCGCACTTTGAGTCTTGCGGAGCGTGAGTGCGCGGACAGAGAATGGTGTGAAGATTTGGGCTGAGCAAGTAAGTGGAAATGCGGAGCATTTCCCGTCCACGGGACGTGGGACCTGCGCGGCCCGAGGCCAGTCGATGCTCAACCGCGCGCCGCGGCCTAAAGAGGCGATTCAACTATTTCGGCGATGAGCCGAAATAGAATGAATCGCCCAAGCGCGCGACAAAGAATTGGGTGTAGCAAACAAGTAAGCGATACGTAGTATCGCTCCGTCCCGCCGGGGCGCCCACCGGGCGTTTTATTAGGGTTCTTTCTGCCTTATTAGCCGGCCGCCGCCCGCGGAAGGGCAGTTCTATCCTGTTAGGGTAGAGGCGGCCATTTCGGAGTGCCCGCAGGCACCGCGCGCCACGCCTTAATAGGGAAATCGTTCAAAGCGATTTGCGCTTTGGACAAGATTTCCCAAAGGCGCGCGGACAAGAATCATATAAAAATCGAGATGAAATCCCAGCGGGCGACGGTTGAATTGTCCCGGCGCGCATAAAGCTCGCTCCGCGCGCGATTGCTGGAGTAGGAAATCATCCAAACGCGTGAGGGCGCGTTTGGATAAGATTTCCGCCAGCGCGCGGACGAAGAATGTGTTTTCAAAAAACGGCACCGGCGGAGCGATAGCGGAGCCGCAGTGAGGCGGACACGGGGCGGAGAATAGGGCTGAATAGTTACGGCCCGCAGGGCCGTGCAGTCCGACGCCATCCCACGCGGCGGGCTGCAACTCGACGGAGCTCGTTGCGCCCTTCGCTGGCGCCGAACTGCAATGGATTTTTCGGCCCGCGCGGCTTTTTTGAGCCGCAAAGTAGGGTAAAGGCTGCTTTGTTGGGGTAGGCCCGGCCAACGTTGGGGTAGAGGTGGTAATTGGGAGTGCGGCACGCACCGTTTATTCCGAGAGGCAACGCAACTGAAGACCGGTGGCGCGGTTGTCCGAGTAACTGGTGTGGAGGTACTGCGAACGGAAATACAAGTCCAGGCCGTAGATGCCGCTCGTGGCGGAAGACAAACTGTACCCATGGTCGCCGATACTCCTTGCAATGCCTTCCCAGCCTGTACGGCCGAAGTCGCGGTAGCCCGGGGCGGGGTTTGTTTTTTCGCGCGCCTTGGGAAATCTTGTCAAAACGCACGAGTGCATTTTGACGATTTCCCCGTTAAGGCGTGGCGCGCGGTCGAGCTTTGAGCCGGACGGAATTGCCCTACGCGGGCCCCACGTCCCGTGGACGGGCGAAACTGCGTTTCGCTGCGGCTGTGTCGGTAAACTGGAGTAGAGGTTGCTTATTGGGGTAGAGGCTACCAATTGTGAGTGCGACACGCCCCGTTTATTCCGAGAGGCAACGCAACTGAAAACCGTAGGCGCGGGTGTTCGCGTGACTGGGATCGAGCCACGTTACGCCGAAATCCAAGTGCATGCCATTGATACTGCTGACCGTCGAAGACCAGCTGTAACCGTAGCTGCCGACGTGGCCTAGCGCGCCCGTATCCCGACGGCGGAAGCCCGGGGCGGGGCAATATGGACGCTGCAACGTTCGGGGGAACTCCTCTTCGGCTCCAAACGTCAAAAAATTTGGCGGAATCGAAAAAAGCATTTACCTTTGCAGTCCGCAATCGGCTTCATGCGCAATCCATAGCGCCCGGAAGCCGGGTGACGGCAGCCATCAAGGCCCTTTCGTCTATCGGTTAGGACACAAGATTTTCATTCTTGGAAGAGGGGTTCGATTCCCCTAGGGGCTACGACGAAGTAAAACATAGCGATTTTTAACATAATGGCAAATCACAAGTCATCTCAGAAACGGATTCGGCAGACCGAAGCGCGGCGGTTGCATAATCGTTACTACCACAAAACCGCGCGGAACGCGGTGAAGGCACTGCGGAATACGACCGACAAGGCTGCTGCCGAGGCGCTGCTGCCGAAAGTGGTGGCGATGCTGGACAAATTGGCGAAACGGCATATCATCCATGCCAATAAGGCCGCTAATCTGAAGAGCGCACTCCAGTTGAAAGTGAACGCATTGGCGTAATCTTCTTTTTGGAAAAGAGAAGGCGCCGCGCCTTCTCGCAATGCCCGGATGGCGGAATTGGTAGACGCGTTGGTCTCAAACACCAATGGAGCGATCCGTGCCGGTTCGATCCCGGCTCCGGGTACGGAATAATCCCTTGTCAGTCGAAAGACCGGCAAGGGATTTCTGCTCTTTTCTGTCTCCCGAATGAACCAGCACGAACAGTATATGCGGATGGCTCTGGCCGAAGCGCGCGAAGCATTGCGCCGGGAAGAAATCCCGATCGGCGCGGTAGTCGTCTCGCGCGATCGCGTCATCGCCCGGGCGCACAACCTCACCGAGACCTTGAACGACGTCACCGCGCATGCCGAAATGCAGGCCTTGACGGCCGCCGCTGCTGCGTTGGGGGGGAAATATCTGGATCGCTGCACCCTCTATGTGACCGTCGAACCTTGTCCCATGTGTGCGGCAGCGCTGCGTTGGGCACAGCTCGGGGCGCTCGTCTACGGCGCGGCGGATCCGAAACGGGGTTATACCACGGTGTCCGAAACCCTGCTGCACCCGAAAACTGAGGTCACGGGAGGGGTGCTGAGCGAAGAGTGCGCAGACCTGATAACCGGCTTTTTCGAACGGTTGCGCGCTCGAGGCCTCTGACCGCCGCTCGGCGCGGAACGGGAAATGAGCCCCGCATTTTGAAAATTCCGGGAAAATCGCTAAACTTGTCCTTGCTGTGCCCTTTGCGGCCGGCTTCGGAGACGGATATATTAACCTAAACATACCGTAAACATGAAACGAATCAAAATGTGGAGCGCCGTGCTCGTCGCCACGACGATGATCGGCAGCGCGGCGGCGCAGAGCGTCGAAGAGGTGGGCCTCAAGATGAAAGAGGCGGGCGAATTGTTGAACAACAAACAGATCGTTCAGGCGATTCCCGTGCTCGAGGAGGTGATCCGGATGGGCCAGGCAGCGGGAGCCGATGCTGCGGATATCGTGGCCGAAGCACAGAAAGTGCTGCCGGCATGCTATCAGCAGAAAGGGAGCAACCTCTATAAAGCGAAAGATACGGAGGGAGCTATTATTGCTTTCGTCAAGGCGGCCGACCTGGCAGAGCTGCAGGGCAATGTGATGATGAGCCGTCAGCTGGGACGTGCGATTTCGCAGCTCTACATGGCTCAGGGGATTGCCAGCTTCAATACGAAAGACTACACCAAAGCCCTCGAAAGTTTCCAGAAAGGGGTGGAGAAGGATCCGAGCAATATCCAGCTGGCTTATTTCACCGCGAAATCGTATGCCGAGCTGGGACAGTTGGATGAAGCGACGGCGCTCTACCGTCAGGTGATTGCTGCGGGGACGGAGAACAGCAAATTCGCAGAGCAGGCCAAGGGAGCCCAGGCGGATATGAACAACTATCTGCTGGTGGCGGCTTCGGAAGCGGCCAAAGCGGGCGATATCGAAAAGGTGAAGGCTTATGCGGAAATGATTCCGGAGAGTGCCGATGCCGGCCTGTTGCTGATCCAGACGGCCAACAACCTCAAGAAATACGACATCGTGGTGGCGAACGGGGCAGAGGCTTATGCCGCTCAGACGGATGAGGCACAGAAAGCGAACATCGCTTATCTGCTGGGTGTCGCTTATCAGAATCGCGGGAACAATGCCAAGGCGATCGAATGGCTGAAGAAAGTGACTGCGGGGGGTAATGTGGCGGCAGCCAAGGCTTTGGCGAGCGATTTGGCGGCGCAGTAGGTTGTGGCGGCACTTTTGTGCGGGAGTTTTGCGGGACGATATTCCGGAATGGAATATCGTCCCGTTTTTTGTTGGAGATCGGGGGAGTCCTGCGGAGCCTGAGGCTCGCGGACCAGAATGGGGTAGAGGCTGCCCATTGCCCACCGCGGGCACGCGGGGCCTGCCCGGCCCGAGGGCAGTTCCAGCCGGCTCGAAGCTCGATCGTCGCCCGCCCCGCTTAAAGAGGAATTTCACTCGTTTTGCGGTGAGCAAAATTGAGATGAAATCCCAGCGGGCGACGGTTGAATCGCCCCAGGCGCGCGGAAAAAATGCGAACAAAGCTCGCCCCGCGTGCGACAGCGGAGCCGCAGTGAGGCGGACACGGGGCTGAGAGCGAGTAGCACGATTCCGAAAGGAATCGCCGGCCTCGGGCGCAGCGACGCTTTAGCGGCGCGGGGGAGGCGCGCCGAGGACGAATAGGGCTGAGAACGAGTAGCGTGATTCCGCGAGGAATCGCCGGGCTTGCGCGCTGGGCCTTCGGCCCACCCGGGGAGCGCGCAGCCCGAAACCCAAAGGCCAAAACACTGCTTTTGCGGCTCGTAGAGCCGCGCGGGCCGTACGCCTCCCCCCGCGGGAGGCCCGCATTTCGCTACGCTCGTTCGGTACTCCCGCAGGCTTCGGCCCGCGTGATCCTGCGGGTCGCAGTCTTGTTTGTGTCGCGCGCCTTGGTAAATTTTGTTTCAGTCGCCCGCAGGAATTTCATCTCGATTTTGCTCACCGCAAAACGAGTGAAATCCCTCTTTACGCGGGCGGGCGACTGCTGAGCTTCGACTGGCCTCGGGCCGGCCGGGCCCCGCGTGCCCGCGGTGGGCAGATAGCCGGGGCAGCCCAACTCTCAGTGTAACGGATAGGGTAGAGGCTGTCAGCAAAAGACGCTGTGCGTCCGTTTATTCCGAGAGGTAACGCAACTGAAGAGCGTGGCCGCGGTAGTCCGCGGTGCTGGGGGTGAGGCTCGCCACGCTGAAACCCAAGTACAAACTACGGTAGTGGTCGCCCGAATCGTAGGATGTGGACGACCAACTATACCCGGCGTTGTCGATGCCCCACAATGTACCCGCATTGCCACTGCGGCTGCCCGGGGCGGGGCCGCGGTCTGTCGGAACCGGACGAAGTGTCCGATTTTTCGGCGAAATCCGTTTTTTGTGCCGTCGGAACGATAAAAATGCCTATCTTGCATAATTATAATCGCTGTCGGAAGATGAAAATTCGTTGTGGAATGATAGCGGCCGCCGCCGGAATCATGCTGGTGGGGGAAACGCCTGTGTGCGGAGGAGAAGTGTGGGATATCGCGCAGTGTATCCGCCATGCCGTGGAACACAATATTCAGGTCAGACAGGGCTGGAATGTCGTTGAGAGCGCACGCGTCGATCGTCAGCAGACCCGGCTCAACTACCTCCCCAACCTCAATGCCGGACTCGGGTATAACGCCTCGTTCGGCCGGTCGCTCGACCCGACCACCTATAACTACGTCTCGGGGCAGACCGTGCAGAACGCCAGCGGGAACTTGTCGCTGAGCACCACCCTGTTTGCCGGGATGCAGAAACTCCATAACCTGCGGCGGGCCGAGTTCAATCTCGCCGCATCCGTGCAGGAGGTCGAGCGGATCAAGGACGAGATTACCATCGCCGTGGCGGCCGCTTACCTGCAAGTGCTGTACAACAGAGAGCAGGTCGCCGTTTCGGAGAACCGGGTGGCGACCATCGAACGGCAGATCGAACGGACGGCCAAACTGGTCGATGCCGGCTCCCTGCCGATCGGAAATCGGCTGGAGCTCGAGGCGCAGCTGGCGGCCGAGCAGTATAATCTCGTGAACTATCGGAACCAGCGGGTCAACTCCGTGCTGACCCTGACCCAGCTGTTGGAGCTGCGCGACGTGCCCGAATTCGAGGTGGCGGTGCCGGACAGCGCCGTGCTGGCAGCCGCGATGGAGGGGCAGCAGCTGCGCGAAGTCGGAGAGATCTACGGCATGGCATTGAGTCTGCCCCGGATCGAAGTCGTCAAATGGCAGCGGAAAGTCGCCGAGCAGGACGTCGCGCTGGCACGGGCCCGCTACTATCCGTCGCTCGGCTTCGGCGCCAGCTACGGGAGCAGCTGGTCGGACGCGCGGCTCAAACCCCAGCTGGGGACGGACGGGAAGCCGTACTACACGAAATATCCCTTCTTCGAACAGTTGGACGACAACGCCTCGTCGGCCCTGCAGTTCAGCCTCTCGGTACCGATTTTCGGCGGGTTGAACGTGCGGAACGGGGTGCGGAAGGCGAAAATCGGGCTGCGGAATGCCGATCTGGCGGTCAAACAGGCCGAAGACCGGCTCTACAAAGAGATTCAGCAGGCATGGACCGATGCCAGAGGGGCGTGGGAACGCTACCGCTCGGCCGAAAGTAGCGTGGCGTCGAGTGCCGAAGCATTCCGGAACACCGAACAGAAATTCGACGCCGGGGCGGCGACGGCGGTGGACTACAACGTGGCTCAGAACAACCTGGCCGAGGCCCAGTCCTTGATGTTGCAGGCCCGGTACGACTATATTTTCAAGATGAAGATTCTGGACTTCTACCGCGGCGTGGAGATCACGCTCTAAACCGGCGGCGGAGCACAGAGCGAAAACGATACAAACGGAACACAGGATATGGCGAAGAAAAACAAACGGAAACGGCGGCTGATCATTTGGGGCGGCCTGCTGCTGGTGATTATCTTCTGGGTGGTCGGCAAGAAGAGCGGATGGTGGGGCCGTCCGCTGCCCGAGGCGGTGACGGTCGAGCGGCCGGAGGTGCGGACGATCGTCGAGCTGATCTCGGCCAACGGCCGCGTGCAGCCGGTCAGCGAGGTGAAGATTTCGCCCGATGTGTCGGGCGAAATCGTGGAGCTCAACGTCGAGGAGGGGCAGCGGATCGAAAAGGGGAGGCTCTTGTTGAAGATCAAGCCGGACACCTACCAGTCGATGCAGGAGCGGGCCGAAGCTACGCTCAACTCCTCGAAGGCGCAGCTGGAACAGATCCGGGCCCAGCTGGTGCTGGCCGGGCAGACCTATGAGCGGCAGCGGCAGCTGTTCGAACAGAAGGCGATTTCGGAAGCCGACTTCCAGAGCGCCGAGGCGCAGTATCGCGCCTTGCAGGCACAGGTGAGAACCGCAGAGTTCAACATCCGGAGTGCCGAGGCTTCGCTCAAGGAGGCCGCCGAGAACCTCTATAAGACCACTATTTTCGCGCCGAGCGGCGGGACGGTCTCCAAGCTGAACGTCGAGCTCGGCGAGCGGGTCGTGGGGACGGCGACCATGGCCGGGACGGAGATGCTCCGGATCGCCGACCTGTCGCAGATGGAGGTGCGCGCCGATGTGAACGAAAACGACATTGTGCGGGTCGAACTGGGCGACACGGCGGTCGTCGAGGTGGATGCCTATCTGGGGCGGCAGTTCCAGGGAGTGGTGACCCGGATCGCCAATACGGCCACCGGAACGGCGGCTTCGGGACAGGCCACCAATTTCGAGGTGCGGATTTATATCCTTCCGGAGTCGTATGCCGACCTGGTGACGGAGGAGGGCGGCTCGCCTTTCCGGCCGGGGATGTCGGCCTCGGTGGATATCCGGACCGAGACCCGGCGGGCACTCTCGGTGCCCATTCAGGCGGTCACCTCGCGGGCGGAGAACAAAGAGGTGGTTTTCCTCTACGAGGTTGACAGTTCGCGGGTGTGGATGAAACCGGTGAAGACGGGCATTCAGGATCGCCAGTTCATCGAAGTGGAGGCCGATGGGCTGGATACGACGGTTTGGGTGGTGAGCGCGCCGTTCTTAGCAATCTCTAAAAAACTGAACGACGGGATGACGGTGCGGACGACCGCTTCGCTGGCGGCGGATGCGGTGGCGGACAAGTAGTTCGGAAAGATATATAGTTGTAATTATGGCATTGATTCTATCCATCGAGACGGGGACGGAGGTCTGTTCGGTGGCTCTGGCCAAGGACGGCGAGATGATCTCGTTGCGCGAGAGCAGCGGCGAGGGGCGCGCCCATGCCAATCATCTCGCGCTGTACATCGAGGAGGTGCTCCGCGGGAACGATATGGACGCCGACGAACTGGATGCCGTGGCCGTAGGCGGCGGGCCGGGCTCTTATACGGGGCTCCGGATCGGGGTTTCGACGGCCAAGGGGATGTGTTACGCCTTGGGGAAGCCGCTGATTGCGGTCGATTCGCTGCAGGCCTTGGCCTCGATCGCCATGGAGGAGGTGCAGGCGGGAATCGTGCACATCGGAAATCCGGAGACGGCGGTGCTCGCACCGATGATCGACGCCCGGCGGATGGAGGTCTATACCCGGCTGTTCGACACCGGGCTGCGGCCGCTGGGCGAGACCGGGGCGCATATCCTGACCGGAGAGAGCTTTGCCGACATTCTGGCGGCGGGGCGCGAACTGCTGGTCTTCGGGAACGGGGCGCAGAAGTGTGCCGAGCTGTTGCCCGAGGCGACTTTCGTGCGGATCGCCTCGTCGGCCCGCGGGCTGGTGGCGCTGGCCGAGGCGGCGTATCAGGCGGGTGAGTTCGCCGACGTGGCTTACTATGAGCCTTATTATCTGAAAGATTTCGTGGTGACCAGGAGCCGGCGGGATCCGTTGGCCCGGCCGGTGGCGAAAAACGGGAAATAGGCATGATCGAGGTGCGCGACATATCGAAAACCTGGGGCGACGGAACGGTCGCCCTGGAAGAGGTGTCGCTGCGGGTCGAACGGGGGACGATCCACGGCCTGATCGGCGCGGACGGAGCGGGGAAGAGCACGCTGTTCGATATTCTGGTGACCCTCGTGCGGCCGGACGAGGGCGAGGCGGCGGTGGGCGGCTACGACATCCGGTCGGAGTGGCGGGCGGTGCGGCGGACGGTGGGTTATATGCCGTCGAACTTCTCGCTGTACGGCGACCTCTCGGTGCGCGAGAACCTGAACTTTTTCGCCCGCATCTACGGGCGGTCGGCGGGTGATATCGAAGCATCGATGGGAGATATTTGGCGGCAGCTGGAGCCCTTCGAGGGGCGGCCGGCGGCACAGCTGTCGGGAGGGATGAAACAGAAGCTGGCGCTGTGCTGCGCCATGGTGCACGATCCGGCGGTGCTGATGCTCGACGAACCGACGACCGGAGTCGACCCGGTGTCGCGGCGCGAGTTCTGGGAAGCGCTGCGCACGCTGGCGGAGGAGCGGGAGAAGACGGTGCTGGTCTCGACCTCCTATATGGACGAGGCGGCGCGGTGCGACCGGATTACGCTGCTCCACGAGGGGGTGGTGCTCGACGAGCTGGCGCCGGACGAAGTGGCCGGCCACTACCGCGGAACGCTCTACGAGATCGACGGGGGCGACCGGGCGCTCAACGCACAGCTGTTGCAGATCCTGCGCGGCTGGTCGCTTGCCGGCGGCTGCTACTCGGTCGGCGATCGGATCCACCTGAATGTGGTGCTGCCGGGGCTGCGGAGCGAGACGGTGGAGAGCTACCTGCGGGCGCAGGGAGTCGAGGCGGGACGGGTATCGGTCAGGGTGGCCGCGCCGACGGTCGAAGACCTTTTTATCCGGCTCACCTCGGTGTCGGAGGACGATGAAGAGGAGCAGGAGGTGTGATCATCATGGAACAGCAGACCATCATAGCGGAAAAACTGACGCGTCGTTTCGGCGACTTCACGGCGGTGGACGACCTCTCGTTCGACGTCGCGCGGGGCGAAGTGTTCGGTTTTCTGGGGGCCAACGGGGCGGGCAAGACGACAGCCATCCGGATGCTGTGCGGATTGCTGCAGCCGACATCGGGGCGGGCCGTGGTGGCGGGGTACGATGCGGTGCGGGAACCGGAACAGGTCAAACGGCGGATCGGATACATGAGCCAGCGGTTCTCGCTCTACGACGATCTGACGGTGGGCGAGAACCTGCAGCTGTTCGGAGCGATCTACGGCCTCGGACGGCGGGCGCTGCGGGCCCGGACGGATGAACTTTGCGACGGGCTCGGCATGAACGAATTGCGGCACCAGCTGGTCCGGGGATTGCCGCCGGGGTGGAAACAGAAGACGGCGCTGGCGGCCGCCATGCTCCACCGGCCGGAGGTGCTCTTCCTCGACGAGCCGACCGGAGGGGTAGACCCGCTCGAACGGCGGCGGTTCTGGGAGCTGATTCTCGAAGCGGCGGCCGAGGGGACCACGGTGCTCGTGACGACGCACTACCTGGACGAGGCGCTCTACTGCGACCGGACGCTCATCATGGCCGACGGCGAGATGAAGGCCCTGGATCGCCCGGGAGTGCTGATGCGGGAGCACGGGGCGACGGACATGGACGATTTGTTTGAAAAACTGACCCGACGGCGATGAAAAACGGCGTTTTCTGGAGTTTCGTGGCCAAAGAGTGGCGTCACATCCTGCGCGAGCGCAGGACGCTGGTCATGCTGTTCGTCATTCCGCTGGCCCTGGTGCTGCTGTTCGGGTACGTCATCTCGACCGATATCGACCACACGCCGATCGCGGTGCAGGATGCGTCGCACGGCGATCCGCTAGCCTGCAGGCTGGTGGACAAACTGCAGGCGGCCGACCGATTCCGGGTGGTGGCCGAGGTGCGGGGCGACGGCGAGATCGACGAGGTCTTCAAACGGGGGGTGGTGCGGATGGTGGTGGTGATTCCGGCGGATTTCGGCTCGGAGGTGCGGCGGTACGGGGGGACGACGGTGCAGTTGGTGACGGATGCGTCGGATGTGAACATGGCGACGACGGTGATCGGCTATGCGACGGCGGTGGTCGCGGATTTGAATGCGGAACTCAACGCGGCGGTTGCGGCGGCGGGGGGTGTTTCGGCCGGAGGGGCTGTGCGGACGAACGTGCGGATGATGTACAATCCGGAGCTGAAGTCGGCCTATATGTTCGTGCCGGGGGTGATCGCGCTGATCGTGATGATCGTGGCGGCGATGATGACTTCGGTGACGCTGGCGCGCGAGACGGAGACGGGAACGCTCCGGATGCTGACGGTCTCGCCGCTGCGCGGGCGGACGATCGTGCTGGGAAAAGTGGTGCCTTATTTTCTGCTGACGGCGATCAATACGGCGATGATTATGTGTCTGGGAATTTGGGTGTTCGACATGCCGTGCTACGGAAGCGGATGGGGGGTGGCGTTGCTGTGCGGTCTGTTCATTCTGGCGGCGATCGGGCTGGGGGTACTGATTTCGTCGCTGGTGCGGACGCAGCAGTCGGCGCTCACGAGCTCGCTGCTGGGGCTCTTCCTGCCGACGATGCTGCTGTCGGGCTTTATCTATCCGATCACCAACATGCCGCAGGTGTTGCAGTGGATCTGCCGGTGTGTGCCGGCGACGTGGTTTATCGAGGGGGTCAAGGGGCTGATGCTCAAGGGACAGCCGGTGGCGGATGTGGCGGTGCCGCTGGGGATATTGGGGGGAATGGCGGTCTTGTTGCTGGGGCTGGCTCTGCGGCTCTTTATCCGTTCCGAGCGGCCGCAGTGATTGTTTGTTTTTCGTGTCTACCCGCATGGAACCGTACCTTTTCTGAAGAAAAGGTACCCAAAAGACTTTTAGTTAGCTACGCTACTCCTTAGGCTCCGCAGTCCTCAGTCTTCGAAAGTCTTTTGGGTCGGGGTTCTCCGGGGCGGTGCCGCGGGCACTCCGAGATGGCCGCCTCTACCCTAAGAGTGCCCGCGCGCCCCGGAAGAATCCCCGGCCCAAAGAAAAGTCCGAGGATTGGGCCGCCGGCAGCTTTAGGATGCGTAAGCATCCTCTAAAGTTTTTCTGGTT
>ERZ777305.649-NODE-649-length-54574-cov-19.030100_pt1 | contig 54574 bp, 55 predicted proteins | sample MGYA00374965_ERZ777305 | MGnify/ENA primary metagenome ERZ777305 (study PRJEB29328, sample SAMD00013331) | mouse gut metagenome | study: EMG produced TPA metagenomics assembly of the Metagenome analysis of fecal microbiota from mouse which was promoted...
ACGCCCTGTAGTGACTAAAAGAAAAATCGCCAACTCTTTTGGAATTAGCGATTTAACTTTCTTAGAAGTGGTGCCACCAGACATCGCAAAAGTGCTGATTTACAGTGATATAATTACCGACTGTGCCGACTTTGTGCCGACATTTCGCTATTTATTTGCGTTTCTATCGCTCATTAAAATTTCTATGGTGCGCTCCTTCTCGGCGAGTAGGGCCCGCAAATGGTCGTTTTCCTTCTTCAGCTCCCGCGCCGTATCGGGCACCTCCCAGCCATCGAAGAAGTAGCCAGCTGGCACTCGTAACTCCTTAGCGATTAGCTCTATTGTTGTCGAGTTGGTCGAGCCTTTGCGGATAGCAGCCTGGAGCGTGCTCTCGTTGCGGCCGATGCGCTCCGCAAGCTCTCGAATTGTCATTTTTTGGGCCTCGCATAAGTCCCTAATTAGTATTAAGTTAGCCATTAGTTAATATTTTTTAACGGTAATATAATTACTTAGTCGGTGATTTATTTCTACATTTGCACTATAAATTTACATCAATAAATTGATTTACGCAAATGAATAGCGAAAAGGATTACCCAGCAGATACGAAAAAATTACGCGACTACATGTTTAATTTGCGTTATTGCGAGTATAACACAACCCGCAAGCTATTAGTTGAGGCCTGCATGGTCCCCGGCTATACTTTTAATAATTGGCTTAGTGGAACCGCAAGGATCCCGGAGCTCGCAAAACAGAAGATCAACGAAGTAACAGGCAAACAGATTTTTTAACCAGCCCGCCGGTGTGGCTGTAAGGCGAACGCAGTCCCCGGCGCGGCTTTAACAAGCTCGAAAATGAAAAAAATTATCACCTTCGGCCAGCACAACGCCACTCTGGAGCGCGTTAAATCGGCCGCAACTCTCCAACTGAACACAATACCGGCCAACATCCCGTTATATATGCCGCTGACAGAACTGGCCGACGCTATGAACCAGGTAGAATTTTTTCACGTCATTTCAATCTTCCCCGGTAAAGGTAAAATCGTCTTTACAGTGAGCAAGGAAGCGACCAACGCCGACGTTATCGACGCGACATGTAACGTTATCGCCGAAGTGCTCGACACTGATACCGTCGTTTCTAATGAGAGAGCCGAAGAAATTGTATAACCTACGCTATTACGCCCGGCGCCTCGGCTACCACTTCAGCAAGGTGGAGCGTGTCGTTACCGTTCCAGAGAGCGGCCGCCGCCACAAGATTGAAGAAAAGCTGAAGGCGTGGGGCTATGGCATACAGCTAAATATCTTCAGCGATGAATAAACCGGCAGAATACCCCCGAATTTTCCGAAAAATGGGGGGGGGGGTAAATTCCTTCCGATATTTTTGTAACACTGTTACCTGTTACCAATGATTAAGCCCGCACAAATATACGCAGCCACAGAGGACGGGCTCCGTATTCTCGAACTACATATAAAAGACGTCCGCGAAGCTTTACGGTCTAAAAAGGCCATAAAACTACGCGAAGAAAATACGGCGTCGGCATACGTAAAATTACAAAAACGCCGTGACGGCCTGACTGTTTACGGTGTTACCGATTTCGGCGACGACGGTAAGATGAAGGACCCGATCCAGATACACATGGAAGCCACGGGACTACGTTTTAACGAGGCTATCATGGACCTGGCCCAAATTTTCGGCGTTCAGGACAGCCTGAACAGGTCAGTAAATAAACCGGACATCCGACAGGACCAGGCACCGGCCGACATGCCGGACGGCAACGAGTTTTGGGAGCTACTGGACGACTTCACCGACGACATGTGCCGCGTCATGGGCCCGAAGGTTACACGCGAACACCTCCGCGCCCTTCACTGGCTACCGGTTAAGTTCTTTGCCCGTGTTAAGGATCGCCGTATTACGTTCCGGTATTCTAACGAGCGTTTCCCGATTTTCGCGCGTGAATGTTGGTACACTGACAAAGACGGCAAACAAAACTGTTTTTATAAGCTCTACGAGCCTATGAACCCAGAAAAGGGCTACCGTTTCAGCTACACACCGAGAGGCAAGAAACAAGAGGATTACGTTAACGGCCTTTGGGAGCTCCGCGACGCCTTCCGACGCATGAACGACGAGGAAGAGGCCGCATGGTTCAGAGATCCAGCAAACGAGGGCAAACCGTACATCGAAAAAAAGCTACCGGCCGCCGTTATATGCTCCGGAGAGCGCGACTCGCTTTGCGCACGTTCACAGGGTTATTTTCCTTTGTGGCTCAACTCCGAAACCACCGAGCTTATACCAGAAACACACCGCGAAATTATGCGATACGTCGAAGTATTGTATAACATCCCGGACATCGACGCCACGGGCATACGTTGCGGCACCAAATTAGCGTTAAAATTCATGGATATTCACACGGCATGGCTACCGGCTGAGTATCTAAGCCAATACCGCGATAATCGAGGGAAACCCCGCAAAGATCTACGCGACTGGATGGAATTACGCCCGGACGCCAGCGACTTTAAAAAATTGATCAATCGAGCAGCGCCCGCATGTTTCTGGACTGTCAAGATCGAAACAAGCAAGGACGGCAAGAATGTAAAACGTAAATTTTACATCGACTTTATTTGCCTGAAAAACTTCCTTAATCTTAACGGTTTCTACACCCTTCGAGATAAGACCAAGAAGGACACGCAGTTTATCAAGGTAACGGGTAACATCGTCGAGGAAGTAACACCTAAAGAAATACGCGCTTTCGTAGAGAACTGGGCCGAGGAAGAATCGCTCGACCGTGAGCTCCGCAACCTTATAGCAAACACGCAATTTCTTAACGCGGCCAGCCTGGAAGGCCTTCGAGAGCTCGACCCGGATTTCACCAACTACACCGACCGGGCGCAGTGGTTTTATTTTCCACATTTCGCCCTGGAGGTTACGGCCGACGGCATCGTAAAACACGACTCGAAAAAGGATGTTACAGGCCGTTATGTTTGGCGCAAGAACGTGATCGACCACGACGTTAAATTACTTGACGACATGTTTACGATCACCCACCCGGACGGCCAGACCGAAAGCGCCGATTTCGATATTACGATACATCCGCACGGATCAAATTATTTTAGGTACCTAATAAATTCGTCGCGTATCTACTGGCGTAAAGAGCTGGAGCAAAACCTGGCCGACATGACGCAAGAACAGGCCGACGAGTACCGAGCCGCGCACCGTTTCGACATCCAGGGCGACGGCCTGGACCCGGACGAGATCCAAGAGCAGAAACAGTGCCTAATCAACAAAATTTTTACTATCGGCTACATGATGCACCGTTTCAAATCGCCGTCGCGTCCCTGGGCGCCTTTTGTCATGGATAACGTGATCGGCGAGAACGACCAATGTAACGGCGGCTCCGGCAAATCCTTCATGTTTAAGGCGCTTTCTCAATTCGTCAACTTTGTGCCGTTACCCGGCCGAAATACGAAACTTTTTGAGAACCAATTCTGGGCCGAGCGTATAAGTCGACACGTTGATATATCACTTTTCGACGACATAGACGAATATTTTCCTATTAAACAGCTCTACGACACTATTACGGGCGACATGACTATTAACCCGAAGAATAACCAGAGCTATACACTTACTTACGAGGAAGCGCCGAAGTTTGCATTTACTACAAACTACGTCCCGAAGGAGTTTAACGGGTCGACCGTCCGCCGTATGCTCTACGTCGTTATGTCGGACTACTACCACCAGCGTAGCGAAGAAAACGACTACAACGAAACGCGCACGATCCGCGACGACTTTAATAAGGATCTTTTTAGCGCTCAATACACAGAGGCCGAGTGGTCCGCAGACATAAATTTTATTATGCAGTGCGTCCGCTTTTACCTTTCTGTCGCTCCGCTTAACATCAAGATCGAACCGCGAATGGGTAATATTATTTATCGCAAGTATTTGCGCGATATGTCGGACAATTTCCGCGACTGGGCCGAGCAATTTTTTGCAGAAGGCGGCGAACACCTGGACTGCGCAGTTATCCGACAAGACGCCTACGAAGATTATAAAAGATTTTCCGGAGCTGGTAAAACCACAATGCAGGGATTTACAAAGGCCCTGAAGGGTTTCTGCTTTACTTGCGACTACATCGACGAGCTCAACCCGGCAGACCAATGCAACAGCGGCGGCACTCGCATATTAAAACGCATCACCGACCCGGTCAGCGGCAAGACGAAGTCCACCGACATGATCTATTTGCGGACTGTTACAGAGGCCCGAAAAATGGAGCAGCCGGAGCCGGTAGAACCTAAGCAAGGCGACCTGTTCATGCCTCCGACTACCGAAGAAGATAGACCGTTTTAATCAACTTTATGGAAGTAAGTATAAATGAGCTTAAAGCACGCCAGGCCTGGACCCTGTCGCAAAAGATAGACCACGCACTGGGAACAATAGAAGCGTTTGTGTCGCGAATGGGCGGCCCCGACAAAGTCTATTGCTCATTTTCAGGCGGCAAAGACAGCACGGTATTATTACACTTGTGCCGGTTCCTGTTTCCGGATATTCTGGCCGTGTTTTGCTCGACGGGTAACGAGTACCCCGAAATTATTCAATTTGTCAACCAGCAGCGCTCCAACGGCGTGAATATTCACATAATACGCCCAAAGATAACACCGCGCCAAGTTTGGGCGAAATACGGTTTTCCGTTGGTTGGCAAGGAAGCCGCCGACAAAATCCACAAAATACGATATAACCCACACAGTAAGACGGCATCTACCTACATGGGGAACGGTTATTTTTGCCTATCTCAAAAATGGAGGTATTTAATAACTGAACCTTACGAAGTGTCGCCAGCTTGTTGCGACAAGCTAAAAAAAGCGCCTTTTCACGAGTTTGAGCGGTTAACGGGCCGCCGCCCTATAACCGGAGTAATGGCAGCAGAGAGCAAGATGCGCGCCGGGCAGTGGGTAAGATCCGGCGGCTGTAATGTTTTCGGTGAGCGCGCGGCATCCCGCCCGCTATCAATTTGGACCGAGGCCGACGTGTGGGAATACATTGCACGCTACCACCTTCAGATCTCCGAAATATACCAGAAAGGCGCAAAACGCACCGGGTGTATGGGTTGTGGTTTTGGCGCTCAATTCGGCGACGATAAAAGATTTGAAATATTACTAAGAGAACACCCAAAGTGTTATAAAATGGTTATGGATTACCAGAACAACGGTATTACGTTCCGCGAGGCTCTACGCAAAGCGCTTGCCGTAAACGGCCGGTATCTACCTGACGAGGAGCCGCGCAATTTATTCACTTTATAAAACATTTTTTCGAGCTGGTCGAGCCGGACGCCTGTAACAATTATTTGCCAGGGCGCCCGGCTCTACTTTTCATCCTTCGCCACCTTCCCGGCATCCGGCCAGCCTCACCCCTTACCCCCTCCACCCTTATTTTTACAGAAATTTTTGTTACCTTGTAACAGATGTTTGCGAGTAACGAAAAATAATTAAAAATCAAGAGAATAAGAGGGGAAAGCGCGTAACAAAAGCGCGTAACAAACCGCGTAACAAAGATTATCGGATTTGTTACCACTCTAAAGGGCCTCCAGGCGTAACGAAATTTACACCCCGTAACAACAGGGTATCACAAACAGGGTGAAGCGCTATGTCGTTAAGGCTCAAAACCTTGTAACGGTGTAACGATGTAACAAATTTTTTTGTAACATTTTGACCACGCTAAGTGAAATAATTACCTTTTCAGTAATATAATCACTTATATCTCGGTATTTTATCGTAACTTTGCAGTCGAAAAACAAATCAATCCGCTACACTTCGAGCCATGACAACCGTAAAAATTAACGTCGATCCGGCCGTCGCCGAATACATACGCGGCCGATACTACAACCACGAGGTGGGCGCCGTGCGCTTTCCTCCCTCCAGCGACATATATATTAAAATCTACGACCTACTGTCGAAACGACCGGCCAGCAACCCGATAGACTCCGGAAATCTGGAGATCGCCCTGCCTGACCGGCGCGAAGCCAATTACACCGGCGGGAAGGATCCGCAGACATACAACTATATTTCACACCGGGCCGCCGAAATCCTGGCCGCGCGTTTTCGTGTGCTCATGTGGGCTGAGCTCCACGAATACATGGACGAAGAAAAGCACCATAACGGCACACAGTACAAAGACGCCGTGTTTACCTTCATGCAAAAATATTCGATCGAGAGCATCACCGAGGACGCCATGTTAAAAAACTACCAGCGCTGGCGCGACAAAATGCGCAGAAAGCAAAAACGAGGTTATACAAAAAAGACGTAATTTGTTCACTTTTGTATAGAAAAATTTAACCTACTTCGTGCCCTGTTTTGTCCTTTTTTTGAGGTAAAAAACGCGGTGTTTTGCGTAAAAAGCGCGGAATTCTGCGGAGTGGTTGAATATCAACCAATTATAACGCTTGACTATGGCTAATCTAAATGTTTCGGCGGCTCACTCGCTCCAACTGGTACCAATAAACCGACTGTCTAAGTTTGCACAGATAAAGGCTGGCGTTATGTTGGTATTTCTGGAGCAGCCGGACGAGGCGGAGGCAATACCCGGCAGCATCCGCATCACAACCAACACCGAAGATGGTAAAATTAAGAAATCTATTTCCTACAAACGTAGAATCGTCGACAGAGCGACCGCAAATTTACTGGAGGGTTACAAAGTTACCCGCCTGGTAGCTATCTACACCGACGAAACCGGCAACCAGCGAGTGGCCGGATCTCCTGACTACCCGTTAAAATTTTCTTACACGTCGGGCGACGGCGTTTTTACCTGTAAACTGGAGGGAGAGGGCAACACAATCGACCCGTTTATAATATAATATAGTCCTTCTCCGTGGTCTGGAAACGTGGTTAATTTGCAGAAAAATTAACAACGTGGAAAGACTTCGACAATTTTTTACCAACGACTGGGCTATCCAGCGCCATGACCTTGACAGCGTTATGGCGTTGCTGACTCCGTGCATTGTTGCCGGTAATCTTCAGGCCGCGGACGACTTCCTCAAACAAAAGGAGTTAGTCGCTAAAGCCGTTGCAGCCCCATACCTTGCCCATTACTGGGAACTTGACGACATAAATTTACCGTCTAACGCTATCGCCGTCGTATATCTCACCGGCATGTTATACGCTTGGGAAACCGACTGGCTTATTAAGACGATCCAGGCCGCAGAGGCTAACCCGGCCGTTTGCGGTATCGTGCTGGTAATTGACGGCCCCGGCGGCCACGTTACCCGTATCGACGTGGCAGCCGCCGACATTAAAGAAAGCACTAAACCCGTGGCCACGGTAGTAGCCGGGTCCATGTGCTCCGCTCATTACTGGCTGGGTACTTGCGCCGATCGTGTTTTTGCCGTGTCGCAGCTTTGCACCGTCGGCAGTGTCGGCGCAATGTGTGAATATATCGGCATGAAGAATTATTTTACAAACCTGGGTATCGACATCCGCGACATATACCCCGACGGCGCCGACCTGAAGAACGAGGAAACGCGCGCGCTTGAAGAAGGCGACGAGTCGTTAACAAAATCCAGGCTTGAGAAGGTACACCGGATTTTTGCCGAAACCGTGGCCGAAAATCTCGGCATCGCTTACGATCCGACGCTGGAGCTTTTCCGCGGCCGCGTATTCTCGGCCGACGAGGCGGTGGCAGCCGGGTACATCGACCAGATCGGATCGCTAGCCGACGCTATTACCTGGGTACTTACAGAAGCAACGAGCCGACAGGCAGCCCAATTATACAACTAATTTTTAACATCTGTATCGTATGAATTTTAAAAATTTCATCCCGGCAGTGCTTGCGATCCTGGGCATCCAGGACTTCCACGAGGAAGAAGGCCGCAAAGTGCTGACCGCACAGGAAAAGCAGAAGCTGGCCACCGCCGGTTTCCCCGCTAAATTCGCCGACGACTTCGAGGCCGCCCTGAACGAGCCCGAAACTTCCGCCAGCAACGACGAGGCCGACCGACGAGTGGCCGCACTGACCGCCGTACTGGGCCAGACTACCGCGCAGCTCACAACAGCAAACCAGGAGCTCGCCGCCCTGAAGGCTAAGAGCAACACCGACGCGGAACAGATCGCCGCCAAAGAGGCCACTATTAAGGAGCTCAACTCCAAAGTGGCCACACTCTCGGAGCTCGCAGAACCCGACAACGCCGCCAACGCATCAACCGGCGCGGCATCCGGCCAGACTTTCGACATCGCCAACGAGCAGCAGCTCGGCGGTATGCCTGGCGTTATGTTCGCACTTGATCGCCCCTACAACCAGCGCGCCCGCGCGGCAATCGCCGCAACCCGCGGCATGTCGGTAATGGTTGCCGCAGCGTCGAGCGTGGACTATTCCACCCTTCAGGACGACCTCGGCGCCTTCTATCGCACCCCCTGGCGTGAGCGCATCCAGTCGTTCCTTGTCAAGCTCCCCACGATCGAAACGATTTTCCCCCTCGAAAGTGGCTACCAGGATCTCGCAACCCTGGTAAATATCTGGCTGGGCGAGTTCTCGCAGGCTGACAACACTATCGGCAGCAACTTCGACAATGTTACTAAAGGTAACTACGACTTCGGTACCGAAACGCTCCGCATGTTCTCGGTTATGTTCGCCCACAAGTTCCAGAACCTGGCCCAGCTCGAAAAGACCTGGATCGGCTCACTCAACCGCGAAGGCTCCGACCCCCTCAAATGGTCGTTTATCGAATACCTCCTGGCCGAAACGGCGAAAAAGCTCCACAACGAGCGCGAGATGCGCCGCGTCAACGGTGTGCGCAAGAACCCCAACCCCAACCAGCCGGGCCGCGCTATGGAAGCCGCCGACGGTTTCTATGAGTTCATCCGTAAGAAGGTCGACGGCCATATCGACAACACCCCCGACGGCGGCACTACCGGCAAAGTGGTTTACCAGATCAAACCGTTTGCGCTCCCCCGCATCACAACGGCCAACATCGGCGAAGTGCTCTACCTGGGTACGTCGATGATCCCCGACCACATCCGCAGCACCGGCAACGTTGTTTGCTACATCCCCGCGCCCCTGGTTCCCTGGTACCACAAGTACAACGAGGTGAAATACGGCCTTAACCAGGACTATAAAGCCAACATCATGCACGTTAAGGAATACCCCAACGTGCGCCTCGTGCCCGTCCCTAACGCTGACAACCACCACCGTATCGTCTGGACTCTCGACGGCAATATCAAATGTTACGAGCAGAAGGCCGGCGAAATGCTCGATTTCCGTATCGAGCAGCAGGACTGGAGCCTCAAAGTCTGGGCCAACTGGAAAGAGTCGATCTGGGCCGAGTCCGTGGGTTACAAGTACACCAACCCCGCCGAAATGGACGGATCCCGCCAGCTGATCTGGTGCAACGACTACGACCGCCCCGATGATTTCTTTGTCGAAGGCCAGCCCGACGCCAACCCGTCGGCCGTGCTCCACAACTCAATCGTTACCGGCTATAACAAGCAGGTGAAGGAGATCGACGACATCGAAGGCGCAAAAGTCGGCGAAGTTGTCAACATCAAGTGCGGCCCCGACGGCGACAACGGCGTTACTATCAAGAAAAAAGGTAAATTCGACCTCATTTCCGAAGAATGGACGCCCAAGACCGGCGACGTTATCTCGCTGATGAAACGAGCAGACGGCAAGTTTATCGAGATCGGCCGCCGCACCGCCGCCGCATCCGCCTACATGTTCCCCGACGACGCCACCGCTCCCAGTGTTGCCGACGCTACCGTGTTCGTAACCGGAGAAAACACTAAGGCCACCGCGATCACCGACCTGGCCGACGCTGTTACCGGCACCGTCTACACAATCCACGGCAACGGTAGCGCCAACGCCTCCACCATCGCTAACGGCGGTAACTTCTCGCTCACCAAAGCCATGACCCTGAAAGCCGGAGCAATGATCCAGCTTGTGAAGGTCGACGGCGGCAAGTTCTACGAAGTTAGCCGCGCCGAAGCGCCTAACGACTAAACGGCCGGGCCCCGGCATATATTCAACCTTATACCGGGGCCCCTCCTTTACTTAATTCGTTAATCTGTAATATTTTTTCGACATGTATATTAAGCAATCTGTCCCCCGCGCGGCCGGTAACCCCGGCATCGGCATCAACACGCGCGACGCGCTTACTCTCATCGACGTGGACGACATCGCCTTCATGCCGCCCCGCGACGATAAGGGCGTACTTATCGCCGAGGACATCATCCTGAAGGCGGGCCGCTATGGGTACACCATTTACATGACACCCGGCACGGTCGAAGTTACAAGCGCCGCAGAAGGTGAAACCGACCAGATCGGTTTCCTCCCCCAGGTCAAGTTCAACCACCCCGGCAACGAGCTGCCCGTGCGCGAGTTTAAGGCCAACAGCCTGAACCGTAAATTTATCATCATCGTGCGCTATTGCTCCGGCAAGCCCGCGGACCTGATCGGTAACATCTGCAACCCCTGTAAAATGACACCCAGTTACACCGGCAACAACGAAGGCAATACCAACGAGTTTACCTTCCAGCAGATCAACAAGGGCGACGACATCGGCATTTATACCGGTACCGTGCCCGAAGAAGAACCGGTGGCCGTGGTCGAAACGGGCGTTAAAACCGTCAATTTCGTGGCTGAAGGTCAGTACCAGCTCACCGAAGGCAGCGCAGTGATCGACAAGATCGAGGGCGGCAGCCACGGCGCAGTTATCACCCTGGTAGGCACCGGCGGCACCGCTCCCACCGTCGCGCACACCCCCGACGCCATTCTCCTGAAGGGCGGCAAGGTGTTCACGGCCTCCGAAGGCTCACAGCTCACGCTCCGAGCTTTCGAGGTAACGGACGGCGCGGTGGTATGGATCGAGCAAAGCCGCTACGAAAATGGCTAACGGGTCCCCGGTTCGATTCCTACTCGCACTATAACCCAGACACACCCGACCGCACCCCACGAGCGGCCGGGTGTTTTATTGTCCTTCTGTTGGTAATTACCGCCGTGTAACTTTGTAGAGCTAATAATTTTAACTCAAAAATTTAGTAATATGAATTTCGGACAAGCGATTGAAGCTCTTAAACAGAGCAAAAAAGTAGCCAGAAAAGGCTGGAACGGTAAAAACATGTTTCTTTGGCTCAAACCAGCGGCCAACGTTAAGGCTGAATGGTGTAAAGACCCCATGTTAAAGGCCATCGCAGAAGCTAACGGTGGCGAAATCCCCGCACTTGGTACAATCTGCATGTTAACGGCACAAAAAGAAATCCTTTCGGGCTGGCTGGCCTCACAAACCGACATGCTTTCTGAAGATTGGGAAGTAATAGAAAACTAATTTTTGCACCATGACAGCAGCAGAAAAAAAAGAAATTGTGGCCTATCTATCGGGGCCCCGAAATTATGCCGAAGGCGTAAGGCTCTACGAGCGCCACGGCCATAACCGTATGTATAAACGCCGTTTCGCCCTGGAAGATACCGAGTTTTCGCGGGCGCTCCTGGCTGAAGAATTGCGAAAACTGGCCGGATTGTCCGACGCGGAGTTTAACCGGCTCCCACGTCTGGCCAAATCGGCGACGCAGCAGCTAAACGGCAAAAACGCAAAGGCCGTAATTATTGACGATCCGAAACCTACCGACGCCGCACTCATGGAGCTGGCCGAAAGTTTCGGCGTTACCGTCGACGAGCTTGTTAGTCAGGATTTTCAGGACCGGGTGCTGGCTATGGACGAAAACGCCGAGCGCATAGACGAGCTGACCGACGAGCTGGAACACGCCCGCGCCAAATATGCCGAGGCGCCGGAGCCGGTCCGCAAAATGATCCGTTTCCGTGAAAAATATCCGTTCCTGAACGAGCCGGACTGCCCGGACATCCTCAAAGTGCTGGTAAATGATATGTTTGCCGCTTTCGACACATATAGGACGGCATTTGCACACCTTCAGGCATTACCGGACGAAACTATCGCCGAGGCCGCAGAACAGGCCGAAAAGGTCGTTAACTCATACCTGGCAAACCGCGAAATCTGGGACGAGCTGGAGCACTACCGCACTACCGGCGAAATTCTGGGCCGCGCCGCGAAATTCAAGGAGGCGCAGAAGGCGGAACCGGTCGAAGATCTGGCCGCCCTGTCGGATCTTGATCTTGCAAAGAAACTGAACAGCGCCAGAGTCAACCAATCGAAGAAAAGCACGGCACTGAAAGAGGCCGAGGCAGCGGGTAAGGACACAGCAGCGGCCGCCGCAGCGCTGGAACGCTGGACCGCCACCCGCGCCCGCATCGAGGCCGAGATCGAGCGCAGAAAAAAAAAGTAACTGACGAGCTGGAGCGGGCCGAAAAGTCAAAAGCCTATTTTTCGGACTGGCTCCGGCGCTCAAACTGTCAACCGTGCGACCGCGCGGAGGCCGGGTACCAAATTGCTAAGATTAACAAAAAGATTACCGCGCTAAATGCTACGCTATCCATCCTTCAATCTATCGACATGTGACCGCCGCGACTTCGACGACGGCACGATATACAACGGCGACTGCCTGGAGATCATTAAAGAGCTCCCGGCAGCATCCGTTGACTGTATAATTACGGATCCGCCCTATTTCCTGGGCATGACTCACAACGGCCAAAAGGGTAATTTTCGCGATCTCTCGATTTGCCGACCGTTTTACCGGGAATTATTCCACGAGTTTGCCCGCGTAGCTAAGCCTGAAGCCTGTATTTACTTTTTTTGTGACTGGCGCGGCTATGCCTTTTATTACCCGCTTTTCGATGAAATTCTAAAGGCACATAATATGCTTGTTTGGAATAAATTGAGCGGTCCCGGCAATCATTACGCATTTATTCACGAGCTTGTGCTTTTCCACGCCGGTAAAGGCGCGAACATCGGAGGAACTAACATTATTGCAGACGTGAAGGCCTTCACGTCCGGCGCCCGATCCTCCGACGGCGCTAAGATCCACCCGACGCAGAAACCGGTCGCCCTCATAGCGAAATTTATTAACGACTCATGCCCCCCCCCGTGGCGTGATACTCGACACGTTCGGCGGATCCGGCACAACGGCCGTGGCCGCCGTCCGCACCGGCCGCCGTTTCGTTATCATGGAACAGGACGAAGGCTATTACTTAACCGCTTGTAAACGCCTGGAAGATGAATATCGAAACGAATAGGCCGCCCGACATTTCGGCGATGATCCCGGCGGACAAGAAAGAGGACATTTTAAAACTTGCGGCCGTGGGCCTTACGGCGACGCAGATAGCCGCGGCAGTGGAGTTTCCACCGGCCGTGGCCGCCGCATTTATAGCACTGGCAGACGTCCCCGGCTCGATTGTGGCCCGACTTATCGAGGAAGGCCACGCCAACGGCATAGCCACGCCGCAAATGAAGCTCCAGGAAGCCGCAGCCGCCGGAAATATCGACGCGATTAAGACGCTCCGCGGCATCCAGCGAGAAAATCGGTTTAACGAATTTATTTTTTACATGGATGACGATGAATTTACCGGCTAAACCGTCCCGCATAGACTTCGAGGCGATCGACCTGACAACGATAAACCGTATTTTATCGACCGGGAACACTGACTGCCTGACGCCTGAAGAACGCGAGTATTACCAATTTATGGAAATGGTCCGCGGACTCCGGGCACGCATGTTATTACCGGGCGGCCGAAAAATAGTAACGAAGGCGGGAATTATCAAGTTACTAAAAAATAATTACGGTCTGTCCGACTGGATGGCTCGCCGGATCTACGACGACGCGATAAATTTCTTCTACGCCGAAACGTCGGTAACACCGCGCGCATGGGCCAACCTATACGCCGAAAAGCTGGAGAAAATGGCCGATCTGGCCTTTGCCTCCGGAAAGTTTAAGGAAGGCCGCGCACTGTTGAACGACGCGGCAAAGCTCCGCGGATGCTACGACGAGGCCGCCCCGGAGATCCCGGAAGAATTGCTGCAGCCGAAAACGGCGATTATCTACACCAGCGACGCCGCAGCTCTGGGCGCTCCGGCCGCGGACCGCCGAGAGCTCGAAGCCTTCATCGACGAGATACCGGAAGTGCCGCAGATCATACGCGGCCGCGTGAAAGAGGATGCCGGTATTAAGCCGAAAAACTTGTTAAAACGCATGATCGAAGATGTCAAAGAATTTGCCGACGAAACAGACTGATAATATAGACGTTAAATTTGGCTCCGACGTCCAGATTTTGACCGACTGGGTAGATACGACAAATTTTGTTGCCGTGGCTGGCCGCGGTACGTCGAAAAGTACCGTTATTATTGCCCGGCGCTCGACTAATTGCGTGTTACTAATGCCGGGCGCTCCGCTGGCTATCGTGGCCGACACATACACCAACCTGGTTAATAACATCATGCCAGCGGTGCAAAATGGCTGGCGACTCCGCGGCCTTATAGAGGGCGTCCACTACATAAAGGGACGACGGCCGCCGGACTCATGGCGGGCGAAGTGCTCTATTATTGTGCTGGATTATAAAAATGTTTATAGCTTTTGGAACGGATCCGTTTTGTTTCTGGGCTCGCTCGACTCGCCGTCGCTCCTGGCGGGCAAAAGTGTTGCCCACCTGTTTTTCGACGAGGCTAAGTATGCCCCGGATGCACGCGCCGCCCGCGTGTTGCCTATTCTCCGCGGCGACGCTATCACCTACGGGCATTGTCATTTATATGGCGGCGTTACTATCACCACCGACATGCCGGATATTACCGAGGGCGAATACGACTGGTTTTTCAGGTATGCCGCTGAAATGGATCCGGACCGGATTATTAAGATTATACAGGCGGCCGATGCCCGAAATAAATACCTTATAAAGCTGGTAAAGGCCAACGAGTCCAAGAGTCCGGACACAGCCAAGATCGCCCGCCTGGAACGAAAGGTGGCCTATTACGATAACGCGCTGGCCAAAATGCGAAAGGGCCAGACATTCTTTGTTAATCTGTCGAGCTTTGCAAACATAGATATATTAACAGTCGATTATGCCCGACGCCTGTTATCCGGCGCCCTTGATCTCCACGAGTTTCTTAAATCGGTCGTCGGTATGCGTCCGGGCGTGAAGAAGTCCGCACGCTTTTATGTGTTGTTCGAGGACCGACACAAGTACACCGACGGCACTATTTCAGGCGAGGCGGCCTTCCACTCTGGAGAGCTTCGCCGCCTGGATCCGTCGCGGCCTATCGACGGCGGCATGGACTTCGGCAACATGAACTCGTTAGTAATTGCACAGGACGACGGCCGTTATTACCGCGTACATAAAAATTTATATGTCATACCGCCGGAGTCGTTGCGAGAGCTGGCCGACCAGTTTCTTACGTTCTTCAGCTCGCACCAGTGCAAGACGCTGCACCTATACTACGACCGCGCCGGTAATAGCGGCCAACGCCAGAAGGAAGATAAAGCCGGTAAAATCAAGGAGGCGATCGAGCGCGACGCACAGGGCAACCGTACCGGCTGGACCGTGTTACTGATGTCGCGCGGCCAGGCTAACATACACCAGGACGCCGAGTATAATTTTATGTTGGAGCTTATGGCCGAGCGCAACCCGGCCCTGCCACTTCTCCGCGTCGATGCACAGAACTGCCCCGAAATGGTTAGCAGTATCGAGGGCGCCCGTCAAATTATCAAGTACCGCGGCGACGTCAAGATCGTGGCAAAGGAGAAAAAGACCGAAAAGCTGGAGCCGAAGAAATTGCCGAGGCTGTCGACCAATTTCTCCGACGCCTTCAAGTACCTGATGATGCGCCGGACATGGGTAAACGCTACCAGACCGGCCGCAACATCCGCCAGCAGCGCCGACGTCGTGGCCGAGCAGTGGGCAAGAAAGAATTTAATTACAAATGTGTAAACTTTTTCCTTGAAAAATTTGTTATATATGTAAACTTTTCGTAACTTTGTGGCATGGAAACAAACCGCAAAATAAGAGTTTACAAAACCTACTTTCAGGAATTTATGGCCACCTTGACTCCGGAGCAGCGCCGCAAGGTCAATTATTCGATTGATATGCTTAAAACACAAGATCGTGTATCTACTAAGTTTGTAAAGCATATAAGAGATGGCCTGTTTGAACTACGTGCAGAGTATGAGGGCAATATATTCCGTGTGTTTTTCATATTCGACGGTAACGATATAATTGTATTATTTAGCGGTTTCCAAAAGAAGACACAACAGACCCCAGAAAGAGAAATAAAAAAGGCGTTAGCCATTAAAAAAGAATATTATGGAACTAAAGGAAGTAAATAAGGATCTCTACGATTACGATGCCTATCTGGACGAACAATACGGACAAGAAGGTACCCAGGAGCGTGAAGCCTTCAGGACTGAGGCCCGCAACTATATGCTGGGGGTAATGCTCCGGGATGAACGTAAAAAACAGCATATGACACAGGCGCAGCTCGCGGAGAAAGTCGGCACTAATAAAACGTATATTTCCCGCATAGAAAAAGGGCTGATCGAACCTGGTTTTAACCTCGTTGTTAGGATGCTTGGCGCTATGGGGCGCCGTATTGAGATTGTTGACGCCATGCCGATATAATTTTATTACCGGCTCTATGACATAACAGTGCCCGACGCCTTCCAGCGCCGGGCCTGCCATTTTCGGTAACGCCGTAACGGGGTCCACCCTCACATTTCACCCCCAGGGAGTGAGGTAATTATCGCGCCACCGCTGAGCGGCCCGCCCCACGGCTTAACGCGATTTTTTGTTTTTCGATTTAAGCGCACCACAAACCCTCTATTTTCAGCAATTTAGCAATTTTAAGGCCAAAATTTTCGCTTAAAATCGGCACTTTTTGACACTTTAAGCCTCATTTTTGACGGTTTTAAGGCTTATTTTTACGGAAAACGGCCGGTAATTCGTAATTTTGCACTGTCAAACCGCGAAAACTGGCGAAATCCTACAATAAACCCACATTCGCCACATGGAAGAAGCTACCGAAAAGAAAAGCGAGGTAAAAACCGAGTTTTTCAACATTCTGCAAATTTTAGCCATCATATCTTTGGCCGCTGGCCTGTTTATGGCCCTGAAAGTATTAACCGACTATCATAAGGCCGACGAGCTGGCCGCCGCGATCTATGCCGTCGCCGGTGTATTCTCCGGCGCCTTCTGGTGGGCGCTGGCCGTAATCGTGAAGGCAGCGACGAAATACCTAAACAGCGAGAAGTAATTATTTTACTGGTTCATGATTTTCCCTGGCTGGGTCCTATGGCTCCGGCCGTTGCTATTTGCGGCTATATAAAAATTTTGCGCTGCAACATTTCTTAACGTTTTTTTTTTTTTGTTCACACAATTCTTCCGAAATTTGCAGAGTCAACAAGCCGCGACATTGTCGCAATAGAGCCATTACCGGCTCGAATTTTTCGGGCATTTTTTTATGCCCGGCTACATACGAAAGTAGGCGCCCGCCTTCTCCACCCTTGATTATCGACTCTATTGCGTCGGTTTTCGCGGCTTGTTTGACGACACGGAGAGGCGGGGCCTTTTTGTGTATCTACATAAATAGTCAAACAACCAAACAAGCCGCAAAAATGAAAACAGCATTAACAATCCAGGCGCAGGAAAAGGCACGCAAGCAGTCGGTGAAAAAATCACTGATTAAGGTAATTATTTTTCTTACTTCGCCAAATTTCTTTACCTTTGCAACCGTAATAGCTAATATTATTTGCTGGTGGGGCAACATCATCGACAACATGGAGCTGGTCGGCTGGGGCGGTATTATCTTCCTGGCAGGTTTCACCCCCTGGGCCTGGAGAGAAACAGCCCGCGACATGCGCCACCCGGAGCGCTTCGAGTAATACCGGGACACTCTACACGAAACAAAATCAAAGAAATAAAAAAACATGGAAATAAGAATTAACACCGAGTCGCCAGCGGCTCGCGCGATCATCGCAATGGCACACACAGCCGGTACCGCCGAAATCTATTTAAATACCCTGTCCCGCCTCTCTAACGCCGTCCTATTCAACCAGGACGACATGGGCATGGACGACACCGAAACGATCAACACCATCCGCGCCCTGTCGCTCCTTCGCAACGACATCCAGGACATCGCAACCGACAAGACCATCGCCGGGATCCTGAAACATGCCGACGACTACCCAGACGACGTTAAAAACCTCGCCGTTATACCATACGACCCCGACTTCAGCCCAGGCAACAATTACCGCGACCCAGCGGCCGACATGCTCGAAGGGCTCAAAGCAGTTGCTGCAGTAATGGGCGACTACTACCGAAACAAAAAGGCCGAGGGCGCCGACGTACTGGAAATTCTCGACGACGTCGACCGGCTGATCGACCGGCTGGACAACGAGCTGGACTGGTTCAAGGCTTGCGCCGAAAATCCGGACTACACCGACGGAGTAACCGGCACGCCCCACATCCGCACACTCTCATACCTGGCACACTCTAAGGCCGTCCACAGCTTTGAATATCTGGAGGACATCCAGGACCGCCTGACGCGCGAAGGCTATCCGGCCGAAAAGATCGCAGAAATCGCCGAGGCCACCAAACTGCAAAAGAAGGCCGCGGACATACTCGAACGCAATCTCGCCGAGCTTTACACCAGCGAGGCCAAAGAAGAAGGAGGCGACGATGGCAAATAAAAAATATAACGAGAGCATCCAAGCGCTGGCCGCCGACGATCTCGAAACCGCAGCCAAAGAGATTGACATCGCCCGCCGTAGAGTTTGCGAGGTAATCATACAGCTAAACAGCGCCGGGGCCGCTATCCTTATTCCGCAACTTCATGAGCTCGAAGATCAGCTGGATAACGTAAAGTTTCGCGTCAACTCGATACGCCAAAGCCTGAAAGTGTCCGAAATAGCCAAAGAGTCGGAAAACGAGGCTAAACGTACCGCCTTCGGCTTTGCAATGATCGACGCCAGCTATTGTGCTGGCCGCGTCGTCGAAATTCTGGGCAGCGCTTTAGCCTTGACGGTTGGAAATTCGGCCGTAAGCTCCGACAAAGTTATGAACGCTTACACCGGTCTGGATATGGCCGAAAGGTTTAAGCGCAATTTAAGAAAGACTTTGCCGAATACGCTAAAATGACACCAGAAGCACCGACGATTAACGAAATCGTCTACCAGAACATCGAACGCATCCAGGCCGAGCAGTTAAAGCGCATGGCCGACGTTACCGGATTAACCCGGTTTTCACGTTACCACGTCAACGACCTGGTGCAATTCGATTTTAACGGGCTGATACGTTACGGACGTATTACCACCGTTATGAACCGGGCCGGTTTATTTTCCTACAACATCGACAGCGGCCGGACATGGTACCGAGAAGTCGACGAGAGTAAAATTAACGGCATGGCCGCAGAGTCAAGAGCTATTACAATTCTAAGATAAAAAAGAAGGTTAACCACAGAGAGAAAGCGCGGCGGCCGTGAGGTTGGCGCGCTTTTGTTGTCCTTCGACACGCGCGGGCGATTTACGAGATTTGCAGTGTAATTAACCCGCAAAGATATGAAACACTTAAAACAAGAGTTTGACAAGCTCACCTTCAAAGAGGTAATAATTTACACGCTGGCAGTAGTTACCATGCTGGCGGGCCTTACACTCCTTTTTATTGGTCTGTTCATACCCCCGGAGGGCGAAATCCACGGATCGGTGTTAACGGCCTTCGGTAGTGTCTGCATTTTCGTGGCCTCACTCCTGGGCATTTCGTTGCACTATGCAAACGAGCTCGACAAGTTTAAAAACGACGTTCAGGAACGCCTGGACGAATTTATAAAATAACCACCCGCACCATAATGAAACGATATGATCAAAACGTTTTTACTGTGTTTGTCTTGCTTTGTGGGCTTGCTCTGTTGCTGTCTTGCTCTACGACCAGACACACCGAAACAGTTACAACAGTCGAAACCAGGGACACAACCCAGGTACATTTGCTCGACTCCACCACCACCGCCGCAGAAATATACCGCGCCGAGATCCGCGACACACTCCAGCAAACCGAACGCGACACCGGGACGCTCAAAATTGAACGCGACACGGCCGGGCGCCCGATACTATTTATCTGGGACCGCTCGACCCTCATACACTCGACGGCCGGGAAAAATTTCGACTTCGACCGCCTGTTTGCTGGCCGTACTTACTCCAGCGCCACAGACTCCACGGCCACAAGAGCCGAGAACATCGAAAAAGAGGAAAAGAAGGCTACAAAGATAGGGCCGCGACTGGAGGACTACATCGGCGCGGGCCTTCTGGCCTTCGTGATCCTTTATGTGATTTATGTAATTATCGAGAACCTATGGCGGAACCGAAACAAATAGACTTATACCGGGCAATCGACGAAATGAAGGAGATAAGCGCCCGCGGCGGTACCTTCTCGCTCCGCTTTCGCAAATGGAACCGCGACACCTGTAAGGGCGGCGACATGGCTAATATTGCACGCGCCCGGATCCGGCCGAAAGCATCCGACGAGAAGGTGGCACACGCGAGTTATAAATTATTTTTCACCGACACCGATACGGGCCGCGCCCTGAATTGCTGGCAGTGTCTTATTATGGAGTTTAACGGGCTCCGCACGGTGCTAAACTGATGATAACAATATGATACGAAGAAGTGGAAATTTTGGCTTTATCAACAACGGCAACGGCGAGCTAATAACGTTCAACCTTAACGCTCGCGCGTCAGACTGGGAGCCTTCCAGCCGTATGATCCTGGGCGGTTTTGGTACGTTCCAGAAATATAGAAACGTCCACGGCGTCCGCGTGATCCCTTACGGCGATAACGACGACATGCCCGGTTATATCGACCGGGTGTTATCGAAGTTTTACGCGGGCGAGGGCATCATGGGCAAGAAGGCCGGGCTGCAGTGGGGCGAAGGGCCACGACTCTACACCCCGGCCGTCGACGGCGATAATAAACCCTATCGGGCCTGGTGTGTCGATGACAGTATTACCGCGCAGCTCGAAGCGACGGACTACATTAACCAAATGCACCGGTGCCTCATTGACCTGGTACACCTGGAGGGGTTTTGGGTTAAGATCACCAGAACAAGAGGCCGCCGCGTGGGCGGTCCCGGAGCTCTGGCAAAAATCGAACACGTCCCGGCGCGCACCGTCCGCTTTGTGTATGCCGGTGAAGGTGTGCAGCCTGCCGAGGCGGTAGTCGGCAATTTCCCCAACCCTGACGCGGGAAATTTTAAGAAATACCCGATTTTCGACAGGGCGCAGCCATTCAAGCATCCGGTTTCTCTGGCTTATTTCCAGATTTACAGCTACAACAAAGATTTTTACAGCGTCCCGCGCTTTATCGGCGCAGCCGACTGGCTGGAGCTGGCCGGTACGCTGGCCGGTATTCTGGCCGCATACAACGAGAACGCCTCCGCGATCTCTATGCACATCGAAAGCCCGCAATCTTACTGGGATAGACTGGAAGCCCGGATCCGCGAAATTTGCGAAAAAACAAAAGTGCCGTACCGCGCCGAAATGCTCGAAGAAGCTAAGGACATGGCGATGGAACAATTTGCCGCCAACCTGTCAGGCCGCAAGAACGCGGGCAAGTTCATGCACACGTCGCAATTTTGGAACGAGATCGCTAACGACTTCGAGGGCTGGAAAATTACACCTATCGACAAAAAGATTAAAGACTACATCGAGGCACAGGTGGCAATCTGTAAGAAGGCAGAGGCGGCCGCAACTTCAGGGTTTGGCCTGGATCCGGCACTCTCTAACCTGATTTTAGACACCAAACTGGGCAGCGGCTCCGAAAAACTTTACAGCCTGAAAGTCTACAACGCCACCGAAACGGCGGTGCCTGATATGGTGCTTTGTGAGCCATTTAACATCTTCATCAAGGCGAACAATCCGAGTAAAAACGTCCGTATCGGGCTTTATAGGGCGATAGTCGACGCCGAAAAAAATGTAAATCCCGAAAACCGAGTCAAAGCAAATGCGTAATCTTTTCGGAAATACAACACCAGAACCAACCACGGCCGCACCTCAAAACGAAGGCGGCCGCGAGATTATCGACGACCCTAACAAGGACGAGCCGACGAAGGCCCACACGCTCCGCCCTAAACAGATCAAGCGCCGCGCCGTGGCCGAGATTGAGCTGGAGAACCTTCTGCCCTGGCATTTCAACAGGGGCGACGCTTACCACGTATTCAGTTACGGGAAAATTGACTCTATCGCTTACCTCCGGGCCATACTAAAGCAACAGCCACTGGAGTACCTGGCATGCCAGACGTTTTATTTATCGACGTCGCACATCGAGCAGATACAAAAGTGGCTAACCTCCGGGCTCATTAAAAGGCTTGATTTTTACGTCGGCGAGGTATTCAAATACAAATATATTGACATCTACCTGGCATTAAAGAACATAATAACGCCGTCAGGCGGCCGCGTGGGCATTTTAAGAAACCACGCAAAAATTATGGTAGGTTTCGGCGACCGTTTCGATTTCGTGGCCGAAGGATCCGCAAATTTCAACGTAAACCCGCGCAGTGAACAAATGTGTATCACGATAGACGAGGGGCTCGCACGATTTTACAAAGAGGATATTTTCGACAACATGAAACCGCTAAACATCGACGAATATAACTGGCAACCCTATAAACTGAAACGAGATGAAATTATTTGATCGTGACGGAAACGGCGGGCAGGAAATTACCGACGCCCTGGGCCTCATTTCGGACCGTGTGGACTTTTCTACCTGGTCCCCGATTTTGCCGCTGGGAGTACGCGACGTCGTGGCTATCGTGGGCCGTGAGCCGGTCGACGCTCTGGCCGAATACTACGAGGCTGGCGACGACTCCGACGACGACATGGTCCGCGCCCTGGCATACCTTCAGCAGTCGGTGGCACTGTTTACCTGGCTGAAGATTATCCCGACGCTCGACGCCATGCACGACAACACCGGACGCGCCCGGCGTATCGGAGAGAACGAAAAGGGACTTACAGCCCTGGAGCAGTACAAGGACGAAGCAAATATTTTACGTCTGGCATACGAGGCGACGGACGCGCTGATCGAGCAAATGGATCGTGCGGCCTTCGACTTCTGGACCACATCGAGAAAATACCGCCAGCGCTCCGGCCTTCTGGTACGCAACAAGGAAACCTTCGACGAGTTTTATTTAATTGGCTCGCACCGCTTGTTCCTGACTCTGTTACCTATGATCCGGGAAGTACAGGCGGCAAACGTGGCGCCTATTATCGGCCGCGACTACATGACGCGACTACTGGAGGGCGACGAGAAGGTGACGGCCGAGCTCTACGACACGGCCGCCCGCGCTATCGTGTTGCTGACAATGAAGAAGGCGGTCGAGCGTTTACCGGTCGAAGTTTTGCCGGAAGGCATAGTCCAGGTAAACCAATCGGCACCGGTGAAGCAGAAGCTGCGTGCCGAAAAAGAGGCACGCAACGCCGTGGCGGCATCGCTGGGAGAGGACGCAGCCCGATACCTTCAGCAGCTCGAAGATACGATGGCCGAGATACGAGCAGAAGGCCAGCCGGTCGACTTCTATACCCCCGGCCCCATCATTCACTCTAAAGGCATGACGTTTTAATGAAAAAGATAGTTTTTCGAGGACGAGAGCTGGAGGTGCCGCAGTGCATCGACGAGCTGACGCCGGAACAGTATATTTATTATATATATTTGGGGGCCTGGCTGACCGGCGGGAATATCGACCTGGACTTCTGGCGCGTCCGCTGGTTTAGTTTCCTGGCCGGTATGGGATCGAGTAATTACACCATACTACGTCCGGAATTTATAGCCGAGGCGGAGAGCTTGCGCGACGGCGTTACCGATCCGTTTCTGGTTGACTCGCCGAGAGGAAAGGCCCCGACGTTCAAGACGTGCCGCAATCTTTTACCGGAATATAAAGGCTATAAGGGGCCCGCGGACTGGCTCAACGACGTAAAGTTTGGCGACTTCGTGCAATGCGCTACACTCACAGAACAGGAGCCGACGGCAGCAGATCCGGAAGATATTTACCGGACTATCGCCCGCGTGTTGTATGCCATACCGGAGTCCGAACCCGTCCCGGACGTACTGGCCTGGCACGCCCCGGTGCTTTTCGGCGCTGTCTGGAAGGCGATACAGTCCGGACCCGTCGACATCAACGGCAAAATGGTGGACTTCTCTATAATTTTCAAAAGCTCCGGCCTAAAACGCCCGGACGACAAAACAGGGTGGGCCGGTGTTTCTTTCGAGATAGCGGCCGCCGGTGTTTTTGGTAATGTTACCGAGCTGGACGCCGCACCGTTTTGGGCCGTCCTCATGTATCTCTACAAATGCAAGTTTGAATATATGCACGACAAATCTAATAAAAAGTAATCCGCTATGAATTTGACTAACGAAATCCGCGCGAAGATGATGCAGTGGGAAGGGTGCCGACTAAAGGCATACCGTTGCCCCGCTGGTGTGCTAACAATCGGCTACGGCCACACCGGGCCGATTGTTACCGAGGGCATGATGATAACAGCACCACAGGCCGTGGCACTGTTTAACGGCGACGTCGATAAGTTTGCCCGCTCCGTGGAGGCATCACTGCAGGGCGTTACGCTCAAACAAAAACAGTTTGACGCCCTGGTATCTCTGGCCTATAACATCGGATTGGGCGGCCTGAAGAAATCGACACTTTACAAAAAAGTGAAGGCCAACCCCGACGACCCGACGATCCGCGCCGAGTTTATGAAACATGTTAACGCCCGCGTTAACGGAGTCCTCAAACCTTTGCCCGGCCTGGTGAAACGTCGCAAGGCCGAGGCCGACCACTATTTTTCGGAATGATAGCGTTAAAATCACTCCGGGAATACTGGGAGAGCATGATCGAACGGGTGGACGGCCTTAAATCGGTCGTCCCCCTGACGGTCGAGGCCAACATGGCCGACAAAGTGGGTAAGGTTAAGGAAGAACAGACGCCGACACTGTTTTACTTGCCCCCAACAGCATCCGGGAAAGGAAACCCGGACGCCTTCGGCGAGGATAACATGTGTGTTATTTTCATCATGCAGAAATATAGTCCGCGGACATCGACAAGCGCCGAAGTCCTGGAGGACGTCCAACCGGTAGTCGAGGCACTGAAGGCTAAAATTATCGAGGACGCCCGCCGCCCGTGCCATTTCTTAAAGGCTGATATTTCAACCATAAGCACACTACCGGAAACGGAGTTTTTCGGCAACTGGGCGGGTTGGTCTATCGGTTTCACCACAAAAAGTTATTAAATTTGTGTGTTGATAAATTACTGATATGTGTTAATAATTTACTTACATGGATAAATTAGAGCTCCAATTTGTGCACCAGGAGATCCTGAAGGGCATACGCGACATTTTCAGCGCCCAACGGAATGTGGCACAACGCAGAATTTACCAGGAGGGAAAGGAACGCCGGATAAAGCAGGGCACGGGCAACACAGTGTGCGGCGGCTCCGGCTACCTGATGAAGTCGCTGGAAAATCCGGCCTTCAACGTCTGGAAGGGCGAGCTCGGCAATCATGCACATTTTGACTACCCAATTTATATCCGTTTTCTCGACATGAAGAAACACGGCAATTTCAAGATATATAACCGCCAGATCTGGGGAATACTCTACGGCGAAACATTTCGTAATATTCGTTACGAGTTCAACCAGGAGGTGCGGGACTGGGTAGACAAACACCTTCGCGAAATAATGAACCAATTAAAAGTAAATCCAACATGAAAAAATTGCGAATTTTTGCGGCCGCAGTAATCCGCGGCGCGCTGTTGCTAACCCCCGGCGTTGCATTCTCGATCTGGCAGTGGCACTCGACCACGGCCCTGATCAACATCCTGGCCGCCGTTGGACTCGAAACCCTGTTTTTACTGGTTTTCGTGTTCATATCTGTAACCGTTCAGGCTTACACGGCCGAGAAAAAGAGCCGGGCAGAAGAACAGGAAGAAATCGAGGCAGAAAGTCCCGAAGTATAGTAATAACCAATTAAAACATTTACACAATGAAAGTTTGTAAAGACAAGAAAGGCGGTGACAAGAAGCTCCACGCATTCGTCTGTTTCGTGCTCGCGGCCGTCGTCGGAGCTTTGGCCGCCCATGTCCCCGGCGTATCGGACTGGGGCGCGGCTGGCATCGCCTTCGCCGTGGCTATGGCCGTCGGAGCCTGGAAGGAGATCCGCGACGCCCGCGCAGCCGGTAATCACTTTTGCCCCTGGGACCTTCTGGCCGACTTTGCCGGGGCCTGGCTGGGCGCTGGCGTCGTCTGGCTGGCCGGACACTTTATTAACGTCTACATCTAAGGGGCCGACCGCCTCGACTCGTTGCATCGCCCTGGCTAACGCCGGGGCGTTTTTTATTGTCCTTCACGGGCTGAATTGTACCACCGACCTTTGCCGAAAAAGTAATATATCAACCACATGGCACGCAAAGTTCAACCGGATAGCATACGGGTCGACCTCGACGTCAACGCAACGAAGGCGCAGGAGGAAATCCACAAGCTGACCAGATCAACAGAGGCGTTACGAAAGCAAAACGCGCAATATCGTAAGGATATTTCAACGCTGGCCGCCACAGAAGGCGACCACAGCAAAGAAATTGCCCGACTTAATGAACAGATTAAAGCCAACAGCGACCAGATCCGAAAAAATAAACGTGAGATTTCTAACTGGGAGAAGCAGATCGACACATCGTATAAAACGGCAGCACAATTAAAAAAGCACCTGAAGGAGCTAAAAACGGAGCTGGCCAACACGTCGCGCAATCTCAACCCTGAACGCTACCGGGAACTGGAGGCAGAAATTAAGAAAACCGAAAAGGCATACCAGGAGGCAACCAAGTCGTCGAAAGGGTTCCTGGGCGGCATCTTCAACATGCAAAAGGCCGTCGAAGCCCTGAAAGGTTTTTTTATGGGCCTGGGCATGGTTCTGGCGACGCAGATAATCGGACAGTTTAGCCGACTGAAAGATATTATTATCGACTTCGAGCGCGCAAACTCGAAGCTGGCCTCGGTACTGGGTACAAACATCGACGGCATCGCCAAGCTGACCGAACAAGCTAAATACCTGGGCCGAACAACAACGGCCACGGCGTCCGAAGTTACCGGCCTACAAACGGAGCTGGCTAAACTGGGTTTCAGTCAGGAGATCATCGAGAAAATGACCCCGGCAACGCTGAAATTTGCGAAGGCGGTAGACACGGACCTGTCGAGCGCGGCTGCCTTTGCCGGTGCGGCGCTCCGCATGTTCAATAAAGACGCGAGCGACGCCGAAGAACTGATGGCCACGTTTGCCGTAGCCACCACACGCAGCGCCCTGGACTTTCACAAGCTGGAGGCGTCGCTGGCGACTGTTGGCCCCGTCGCTAATGCTTTCGGTTTCTCGGTCGAGGAAACGACGGCGTTACTTGGCATCCTGGCTAATGCCGGTTTTGACGCCAGCAGCGCAGCCACGGCAACCCGAAATATAATACTTAACCTTTGCGACGCTAACGGAGAGCTGGCGCAAGCTCTGGGAAAACCGGTTACAAATCTGGACGAATTGGTGGCCGGACTTAATAAGCTGAACGCGGAGGGTATTGACCTGGCTAAGGCTCTGGAGCTGACAGATAAACGAAGCGTGGCGGCGTTTTCGTCGTTCCTTCAGGGATCCGACAGCCTTCTGGAGCTCCGCGACGCTATAACCGGAGCGACTGACGATTTTAACCAGATGTCGGACACTATGGCCGACAACGCCTTCGGAGCCGCTAAAGGTTTCGAGAGCGCAGTGGAGGGCCTGGTTCTTAAATTTTTCGACTTCCGCGAGGCATTAAAATCTATGTTTGAAGTGGGTACGGCCGTCGTTCAGTGGTTTGGCGAGCTGGTCGACACTTTGGCAGCTACCGGCACAGTGTTAAAGGCACTGTTAACGCCTATCGGCCTACTACTGTCGACGCTGGGTTCTCTCGTGGCATGGATCGCAAAGCTGGCCACGCAGACACGACTGGGACGCGCAGTAATAAACGGCATAGTTACGGCGCTGATTGCATATAAGACGGCTACACTTTTGGCGTCGACAGCAACCCGCACGTTTATGCTGAACGTCGTAGCATCGTCGAAGGCCGCCCTGGTTTATGTCCGTAATTTGGCCTTGAAGGCTAAAGCACTGATCGCGGACGCCGCGGCAACAGTGAAGGCGGCAATAGCAACCAGGACGTTTAACGCGGCACTCATGGCCAACCCTATAATGTTGGTCGTCGGCCTGATCGCTACACTCGTAGCCGCGATTATCGGATATAATTCTATTACCGGGGAGGCTGAAAAGAAAACCAGCTATTTAGCCGAGGCAACGGAGAAGTACCGCAAAGCTATGGACGGCGTCGAGGCGAAGATCGCCACCGAGCGCGACCGTCTCATGGAGTTGCGCCGCGTCGCTATGTCGGAGCTGGAAACGAAGGAAAAACGTATTAAAGCTATTAACGAGCTTAACAGGATCGTACCGGGTTATAACGCTTCACTCGGCGCCGAAACGGGCAAGTATCGAGAGAATAAAAAGGCCCTGGACGATTACCTGGTTTCGCTTGAAAAAAAATTACGGTTAGAGGCCAGTAAAGAACAATATAAAGAGCTTTTGGCCGCCGACAACAAGCAGCGCGAAGCAATGTACCGGCAGTGGAAAAATCTATCTATGTCGGCCGCAGTGGCAAAAGCGCTCCGCGACGTTGTGCCGGATTGGCAAAATTACGATCCATACGGCCACGGCCACTCATTTGACCAACAGTATAGAGATTTAGATCGTCAATCTAAAATGTCGTTTACTGATTGGTACGAGTCCCAGAACACGGAACAGATGCAAGCGCTAAACCAGTTCAAGGAGTACCTGAAGGAAGTCGGGCTCGGCCTGGACGATCTGGCCGAAAACGTCAGCACTACGATAACGACGACAGCCACAAACACAGCTAACACTGTCGTTACTCGCCTTCAGGAAATCGACAAGGAGTTAAAGCGACTCCGCAAGATCAACCCGGAAAGCGACGAGGAATTAGACCGCATCCAGAAACGTATTAAATTACTCCAGCAAGAGAAAAAGGAGCTACTTGGCAACCAGAAGAACAAGCGCGAGGTCGGCACATACCGGGAGGACTCATTAGACCAGGCAACAGCCCCGGCCGATGAAGAACACCAGCGCCGGATGCTCGACATCAATAAGCAAAAACCGTTTATCACGGAGGCCGAGTATACAATTAAGAAGAACCAGGAGTTAATCCGCTATTGCGGTGAGCTTGTGGCCGCGCTCGAAACTCTGAAGGCGAGCACGAAGGAAACGCACACCCAGACGCTCGACAAGATCAACCAGCAGCAGGGACAGCTGGCCCTTCAGGTTGTCAACGCTCAACAGGAAATAAATAAAGCGATTTTTCAGCGCGACCGTCAGGCACACACCGACCGACTCAATAGTTTACAAGACTATTACGAGGAAAACCGTATTATCGTGGCCCAGGCCGTAGTAGATAACCGCATACAACAGGACACGGCAAACATCTATTTAATGGCCCAGGAGCGCCAGCTTCATGCCGACCAGCTCGCAGAATTGGAACGCTATTACCAGAAAGTTAAAGCGTCCGACCTTATAGCCGGAGAGGAAAAGCAGAAAACGCTGGACGGCATTTATAAGCAGATACGCGAGGCCTGGAGTAAGACGGTTACAGACGCCGGGAAATGGCAACAGACACTGCGGGAACTGTCGACGAATACCGGCAGCCTGGAAGGCATCCGCGAAAATATAAGTTTGCAGATCCAGAGTATCGAACAGGTTTACACGGCCGTAATTGAACAGGCCAGACAACAGGGCCTGGACGTTACCAGGCTGGAGGAAGAAAAACAGCGCCGTATCTCCGCCCTGAATTACCAGTATTTAGAAGAACAATACAAAACACAGGAGGCGGTCGGTCTGTCATGGTCCGACGAGTACGACCGCGAGCTGGAGAAGCTGAAGAACATGCACCGGCAGGGCCTTATTTCGGAAAAAGATTTTCAAAAAGCGCGCCTAAACCTTCAGGTTAAGAACGTGCAAAAATATTACGATTATTACGCGCAGTTGGCCGGGTCTATGGTGTCAGCTATCCAAGAGGCTGAAATAGCAAAGAGCGAGGCGAAATACGATGTTTTGATACAACAGGCAAAGAACAACGGCGAGGACACGGCCGAACTGGAACAGGAGAAGGAAAATAAAAAACTTGAAATCCAGAAAAAATACGCCGATCTTGATTTTGCCGTGAAAATCTCGCAGATCATTGCTAACACGGCGGTTTCAATCATGCAGGCCTTCGCCCAGTTGGGGCCTATCGGCGGAGCTATTGCCACCGCCATGCTGACAGCTACGGGAGCCGCGCAAGTGGTAATCGCTAAGGCGGAGCGCGACAAGGTTAAGAACATGCAGCCGGGAAATACCGGCAGCAGCTCGAAGTCGACGCCGACGGCTACGCGCGTACTGTCTGGATATTCGGAAGGCGGTTACACCGGCGACGGCGGCCGCTATGAAGTGGCCGGAGTCGTTCACCGTGGCGAGTATGTGGTGCCGATGCCGATAATGGAGGATCCGCGCGTTATCGACGCCGTGGGCACTATCGAGGCAATACGACAGAACAAGAGGCTGGCCACAGGTGCCGCGCCTTCTTTCTCGGAGGGCTACGCCGACGGCGGACCTGTTACCGGCCAGCCTTCAGCACAAACAGCCGAACTTCTGGCCGCGGTGTCGGATCTACGCGGCGCGGCCGAAGCACTCCGCCGCGTCCGCGCGTATGTGGTTTATAAAGATTTAGAAAAGGCGGGCCAGACGCTTGAAGCGGCCCGCGCTCCCTTCACCCGTAAGAAATAACTTCGCTATGCTGGAAATTAGAGTTAACAATGAGCCGCTGGATCTACCGGCTGGCTTTTCTGTCGAGCTGGAAGATACCAACCCGATTTTTAACGAACGTGGCAGCCAGTCAGTACCGGCCACGGTACCGGCTACGTCTGTTAACGAGCGCCTTCTCGCTTTCCCCACTCGCATAGACGCGGGCGAGGATCCTAACCAGCCGGAGCGCGTGGCGATTGTGAGCGACGGCGCCTATATCCGCCGCGGCCTGGTAAATGTTACCACGGCCGGAGTAGCGGAGGGCATCACCTTTAACGTCGGTTTCGACAATTCGACGGCCTACAACCGCTGGAGTAATAAAAAACTTTCGGAGCTGTCAACGCTCCCAACAGTCCAGGGTAATGACGTAGGGTTTCAAAATGGTGTCGAAGGGATCCTCAATTATCTTTTTTCCCTGTATTCGCGTCCGGAGCCAGAACGCGACCCCCTGGCTATTTTCCCCGTGGCAGTAGGTAACGAGTCGGTCCAAGTCGATAGCGAAACAAAGATTTACTGGGAAGTCCTTAACGCGCCCAACAATTCGGGCGGCGGACTCCGGCCGCTGAATAGGGTAAAACGTGTTATCGACGGCGTTGTTACCGACGTGACGGTGCCGGACGGGTATTGTGTAACGCCGTTTTTGCGCGTCTGGAAATTGTTAGAGTTGGTATTTGCTGACCTGGGCGTTACTATCGTTAGTAATGTTTTTCGCACTGATCCGGAGTTTAACAGGCTGGTGGTCCTGAATAACGCGGCCGACGCCGTTTGTATCGGCCTGATCCGCTACGCCGACCTTGTGCCAGATTGCACGGTTTCGGAGTTCCTGAACGCTTTGTGGGTACGTTTCGGACTGACATATAATATAAATTACGACACGAAACGGGCAACGCTCCGGCTGTTACGCGATATAATCACGGCACCGGCGGCGCTCGATATGGTAAATCTGTCAACCGGCCCGGAGCTCATAAATTACGAGGCCCGCCAGTATGTGAAATTATCGGCAAAGACTTCACTGGAGGGCGCAGCCCCGGCAACGGAACGATTTGAAGATTTCGTTAAAGGGCTTGACGTCCGCGGTGTCCACCTGGGCGTACATGTAAGCCAGTGGACCTTCATAGACAACGGCAGCGGCGGCGGCCGCTGGGACGGCGATGTTAGGGATGATTTTTGGGAAATGGAGGACCCCGATCCGGATTATCCCGATCCGGATTATCCGGAGCCGGATTATCCGGAGCCGGACGACGACCGCGACGACGGCCGCGACGATTATAGCAGAGCAGCACCAGCCACACAGGCAGAAACAAGCACAGCCAGCACATCGAACACGTTCCTGGCGCGTGAGTTTATTACCGGTACATGGTTCAAGCTCGACAGCAGTAACAAGACAGTACGCGCGTCGTCCTCCAGCTTTTTTAACTGGGATCCGGCTACCCCCGACCTGGACCCGCTCGACCTTACCAGCGACGACGAATGCGTGCCGATTATGCGAGTCAACACCGTGGGCCTGGGTACCGGTAATTATTTCAACAACAAGTGCCCGGCATACCTAACCGGCGCCCGACATTATCACAGCTATATTAAAGGCAGCGAGGACGCCGAAGATACCGGAGAGTCTACGCCGCTGGCCTTCTGTATTGCCTACAATGTAGGCGGCAAGACTTTCGGCCGGATCAATCCAGAAGGCGACGACGGTAAGCCGCTGACAATGGACGACGGCAGCCATCCCACGTTGTCGCTACTTTTTCAATTCAAGGACGGCCTGTTTGCTCAATTCTGGGCCGGGTATGATGAAATTTTGCGCCACGGTAATAGATCCGTCGAAGTCCCGGCGATGATCGACAAAATGGAGTTTTCAAGGCTCGACACACTGGAGCCGGTAGTGTTTCGCGGCATCCGGTGCCTGATCGACTCCCTGACCTATCAATTACCTACCGGCAAGGAAATACGCGCAGACCTGAAGCTCCGCACTATATCGACACACGGAAATTACAACATCAAGGCGGAACAGAATGTGCCGGACTTTTCGGCCGCAGCTCGACACCTGGAGTGGTTCCTAAAATCCGAAACATTTAGCGAAGATATGCTGACGGTTATAGCCAACAAGGTAGAGGCGGCCAGAAAATACCGAAACGATAATAATTATCAACCGCATGGTGTCGAAGGCGATTATTACGACGTAACGGCAGCCGGAGCCATCCCGAAGTCTATAACGAGAGCATACCCGACCTGGCAGACAGATACCACCAAGCCGACGCCAGCAGCACCGGGGAACCTGAACACCCGAAAATATAAGGCTCTGTTAACTTACGATATTTACGAGGTCCACGATATGTCGTATCAAGACGGCCCCGAAGATTACGAGCTCGATGAAACGCCGATGGGTGAGGTTACTATTACCGTGGAATATACGGTGCAACTCATAGCGCGCTGGGTAAATGATTAGTCCTTTGCCCAGCCCTGGAATTTTGAAAAATTTGCAGCATGGAAAGTAATAACATACTCGCAGCCCCGCAAATAGCCGACGTCGACGCCTTCTATACTGAATGGCGGCGCAACCATGTGGGCAGCCGAAAAGTTTTTTACGAATTTATGACCACACCAACCCCGGAACGCGATCGGTTCCTGGTCGAAATGGGCGCCGTTACTGAATTTGCGGGCGCCGTGGTGACTACAACCCTGAAAAAGTGATTTATTATGTTTGACTTAGTAAACCGGCCGGGGAAAACCACGCCTTCACACATAGCATTTACAGGCAACCCGATAATTATGCGCGATAACGACACTTTCCCAGACCAACCAGTTATGGGCTACCCCTTCGAGATCGTTATGGACGGGCTGGCTATTTATCGCGGTCGCTTCAATTATCCCCACGTCATAAACGTGGCCGATATAATTAACGCATACATCAAAAAGTTACCGGAGCCGGACAGCGTGGAGCCTATAACCTTCGGACCACTGACGCAAATAGAGGACGAGGCAGAGGTGGCATGCCGCGAGGTTATTGTTGTGTTTAATGGCGAATACGACGAGGAAATGGGGTTTATAGCTCTACCCGGCGGCATATCTAAGCAAAATTTCAGGCGCATGGGTCCCGGCCGCGATATTTTTACAGAGCGTTTTTGCGCGGAGGGTACTAACTTTTTTCTTACCACCAGGACGGCCGGGTGGCGAATTTTCATAAAAGAAACAGAGATTTACCCGCTCTATTTCATAAACGACAGCTGGGACGATCAATTTCATTTCGTGGAAAAGACTACCGGGTTAAGCTGGTACGTCGGAGATCTGGGCCGCGGTATTTATGCCCTGGATGTCGAGGCGCTACGCCGCCACTTCTTCGAGGAACACGGGGTGCTGGCTAACAGTTTCGACGTTTACCGTTATGAAAAATTTGCCTGTCGCATCGTAATCGAGCAGGCGGACCCGTCGCGCGAGCGCTACCGCCTGAAGTTTCGCAACTCGCTGGGCGTTTTCGAGATTATCGAGATCACCGGCGAAATGTCAATAACACCACAGTGGGAGGACGCCGAGGAAGCAATTTTTAAAAGATACGACGAGGCGACGGCCGATTATATCTCTTGCCGCGATCGTATCGAGAGGAAACAAAAAATTACAGTCCAAACGGGCGTAAAACGCCCGGACGAAACGCGGTTTTTAATGGATATGCTGGCCAGCGACGAGGTCTATCTTCTCGACCTGACCGGCCTACCGGTCCGCGTCATACCTTCGGCCGAGGAATTTGTCTACATGCCCCGCCCGGAGTCGCCGCAGTCTTTCGCTATTACGCTGGAGCTGGCCGACACCGAAACGAATATTTTACAGGAGATTATCGACGGAAGCGAAGCCCGCAAACCGCGCGTATTCTCGAAACAGTTCAGCAAACAATTTAATTAACAATCCAACAACATGGCAACCCAAGACCAAAAGTTTATCGACGGCCTAATTTTGACGATCGAGCAAGCCGAGGATCCGGAAAGCGTTACTAATACGATGGTGGCCGCTGTTCTGGATTTTCTTAACCAGTCCTATAAGGATTTGTTAACGAACAATTCAGGAATACAACAGGAGGCAGCCGAGCGCAAGGCGGCCGACGCGGCGTTAGAGCGCACTATCAACACTATTAACGTAGCGATCCAGGCTATAAGCTCAACGGCAGACGCCGCACAATCTAAGGCCAACGCCAACGAGAAGCGAATAACTACGCTACTAAACGGCGACGGCGTAACCGCAGCAATCGACACGTTTAACGAGCTGAAAGCCTTCCTGGAGGGCGTGACCAATAAGGAAACATTTCTGGGCTTGTTGAATGAAATCCGCGACCGGCTCGACCTTCATGCCGACGACATCAACAACCTGGAAAACGAAGTTAGAAACGACCGGAAGTTTATAACAGACGTCAGCGAAAGGGTTAAAAGCCTGGAAGGCGTTGTTAATATCGACAACGTGCGCTCCCTGGATAATATCCTGACCGACGGCATCTATTTCCTGAATGTGGCCGGACAATCCGGTAACATTATGATCGTGCGCAGCGCTGTCGTTGCTCACAGTCCGGGAAACGTTAAGTATAATGTAACGCAGTACCTTTTTACACCTACGGGGCTGGAGTTTCGCGCGAAAGCATACACGACAACCAGCGGGCCGGACGCCGTGGAGTGGCCGGAGTGGCAACAGGTAGGCCAGAAGGGCGCGGGCAACCTTATCAATGTCGACGAGATCGCCCCGAAGGCATCAGGTTATTACGACGTAGTGAGCGCGGCAGAGGCCGTGCCTACCAATTTGCGCGAGTTTGGCCGCTGGATCACGTTCAAGACAGGAGCCGGGGAGTACACAACAAAACAGTTTACCGGCTCCACACTTTCGCAGTGGACCCAAGAGAGCGCATGGAGCGACACGGGCGGCCGCGGCACCATAACGGGCATTAAGCTCAACGGCGAGGAAGTAACGCCGGACGCTGAAGGCGTTGTTAATATCGCTATCGACGAAGTAGAGGTCGACGAGTCGTTTTCGTCTACTTCGACCAATCCGGTACAAAATAAGGTTATCAACCAGCGACTGGAGGAAATCGAGCGCCGCACGCTCCAAAATCTTGATGCACAGTTAAACGAGGACGGAACCGAGATCCACATCGGGGCCTTTAACTCGAAAAACGAAGAATTTACCAGCGTCGACATACCCGTTAGCACCGGCGGAGGCGGCGAAGATACCAGCAGCGCCCGCGTTTTGCTGTCGGCGTCAGTTGATAACGCCACCATACGAGAGGGCGCAGCCGTTATGTTGTCTTATTCTTACGACCACCAGTATTTGGGCGGCGACATGGACGGCGTATCGACCGGCCAGCGCGGTATCATCTCGATAGAGATTAAAAACGGTACCGTGGTCCAGTTCTCGACGACTGTAAACGACTTCCCGGCTGGCTCCGACTCGCTCGATATTACCAAATTCCTGAAAGCGGGCACAAACGACATTACTATCAAGGCCGTGGCCACAAACCCGGACACGGGAAAAACGCAGCAGCGCACCGTTAACGTACAGGTCCGCGCGTACACGCTGGGCCTTACAAGTTCTTACTCGCTGGCTAATTCTATCGCGGGCGGAGGATATAAACCGGACAGCTCGGCAATAATCCCCTTTACCGTTAACGGTTCAGCAGAAAAGACAGTAACGCTCTATCTCGACGGCGTGGAGTACAACTCTACTGTTATCAAGAAATCGGGCAAGACTAACGGCAGTTTCACCGTGCCAATGTCGGGCCTGCCTGTCGGCCGCCATAATATCCAGATCGTCGCAGAAATGCAGGTTAACGATCTGGTCTTGTCGTCGGAGTCTATTTATATCGACATCCTGAAGTGCAACGCCCTGGGACAGATAACGGCGCCTTTTATCGGCTCGATGATCACCTTCCCGGACGGCCGTATTTTCGAGGGCCCAGAATACCTGACGCCTAACATCGAGGTTGGGCAGTTCGAGCGCATGGACTTCGATTTTGTCGTTTACGATCCGGCAACCACCCCAGCCGAAATGGCTATTTTCCACAACGGCGCACAATCGCAGAGCATCACGGCACCGCGCACAGTGCAGAGATATACAAACCGTTACCCGCAGTCAGGCGAGGAAACGATGCAGTTCTGTTGCGGTCCCACTGTCTACGACTTCAATATTTCGGTAGTCGAGAGCTCTATCGCACTGGCCGAAGTTACGGACCACATGACGTTAAAACTGTCGGCATCCGGACGAAGCAACAACGAGGCCAACCCGGCACGCTGGGAGTACGAGGGCGTAACGACAGCGTTTAACGGTTTCGACTGGAACACCAACGGATGGGACGGAGAAGCGCTTTGCCTGTCTAACGGCGCAAATATCGACATCAACGCGCGGCTTTTTGCCACCGACGCGACAGCCACCGGCCTGACTTTCGAGGCCGAAATTAAGTGCACTAATGTAGTGGACCGCGCCGGTGTCGTTATGGAGTGCATGGCCGCGGGTGTCGGCCTGAACATGACAGCGGAGGAAGCATCGTTAAAAATGGCCGGAGGCGCATCCGTGCAAACAAAGTTTGCGCCCGATATGTGGCTAAAAATCGCTTTTGTCGTCCAGAGCAAGGCCGACAACAGGCTGTTGCAGCTTTATGTTAACGGCATCCGCGACCGCGCGCAGCAGTACGGATCCGCAGCGTCGCTCATGCAGCCGGATCCGCAGACTATACGCATAGCATCCGACGCCGCAGACGTCGAGGTTAGAAATATTCGCATCTACGGCCGCGCCTTGACCGACGACGAAATTTTATCTAATTATATCGTCGACCGCATCAATACGGACGACATGGTAATTTTGTTCCAGCGTAACGACGTCCTCAATGATGAAACCGACGAGGTAGACATCGACAAATTACGTGCACAGGGCAAGGCGGTTATGCGTATTGTCGGCGACGTGGACCTGGTGAACCAGACCAACAACAAGAAATTCGAGGTACCGGTCGACGTGTATTATTATTCGCCGTACGGTAAGGAATACGATTTTGTAGCCTTCCAGATAGGGCTACGCATCCAGGGCACGAGCTCGACGACATACCCACGCAAAAATTACCGCCTCTACTTCTACCGGCCCGACGTCTACGACGGCTGCCGCCTTGTGGTTAATGGTGTCGAGGTGCCAGACTTCAAGTATAGCTTTAAACCTGGCGCGCGCCCGGTGTCGATCTTCTGCCTGAAGGCTGACTTTTCGGACAGCTCCAGCGTCCACAACTCCGGCGCCGTCCGTATCGTTAACGACGTGTTCCGCCGTTGTGGCTGGCTCACACCACCGCAAGCTGCCTATAAAGGCGAATACAATGTACGTATCGGCGTCGACGCTCTGCCGTTAAATCTGTTCTATGACAATAACGGTACCGGTGTAGCTACCTTCCTGGGTAAGTACAATTTTAATAATGAAAAGTCAGAAAGCCACGACGTCTACGGTTTTGAGGGCGTCGAAGGTTTTAACGACGCGGCCACACTGAACGGGGAGCGAAACAAGTGTATTTGTGTCGAGTTCTTGGATAACTCGCACGCGCTTTGCCTGTTTGGCTCCGCAAATATGGCCGACTTCGATAAGGGCCTGGAGTTCCGATTTAAGGCCGACAAAAAGTGGGCAACGGCCGACCAGGAGGACCGCGACGCTGTTACGCGCCTTTGGTCCTGGGTACAGGCTTGTAAAGGCAATCCGTCGAAGTTCCTACGCGAGTACAAGGATTATTTTTTGAATGACTCGCCGTTTGCATGGTACGCCCTGACTGACTATTTTATGGCCGTCGACAACCGCGCCAAAAATATGATGTTGGCAACCTGGGACGGCATCCACTGGATGTTCTTGCCCTACGACATGGATACGCTCTGGGGTGTCCGAAACGATAGCCGCCTGGTGTTCGATTATATGATCACTTTCGACACTAAGGACGCCACACAGGACGCCTATTGTTTCGCCGGGCACGACTCGGAGCTCTGGGAGCTGGTACGCGCTTGCCCCGATAAGCTCGCAGAAGTGGCCCGCACACTTCGCGCCAACATGTCGACGGAGTACGTTTTACAGGTCGTAAACGATCAGTTTATGAACGAATGGAGCGAAAGAGTCTACAACAAGGACGGCGAATATAAATACATTTTGCCGCTCATCGAGCAGGGCCGCGACTATCTCTACGCGCTCCAGGGCTCGCGCTTCGCTCACCGCTCCTACATCATTACTAACCGTTTCGCGCTCCTGGACTCGCTCTATTGTGCCGGTACTTACCGCGCTGACGCCTTCCCGGTCTATTTCGCCTACCAATTCGCCAGCGACCCCCGCACCCTCCGCCTGACCGCCTCCGAGCGTTTCTGTTTCGGTTACGGTATGACAAACGGCGACCCCACGGTGTCCGGACTCATGGCCGAGAATGTCGACGACGAGATAACCATGACTTTCCGCCAGAACCTGATCGTTAACGACCCGCAAAACATTTACGGAGCTTCGCGCATCAAAACGCTGGATCTGTCGGACTTGTCGCACGCGATTGTGGGTAATTTGAACCTTAACAACTGCATCCGCTTGCAAGAGCTTGACGCATCATGCGCAAACGGCCAGGATATGTTAACGGGCCTAATAGTTAATAATTGCCGAAATCTCCGCAAAGTCGATGTTAACGGCCTTCGCGGCCTGTCGGCGCTCGACCTGTTGAACAACAAGCAGCTCGACACCTTCAGGGGTAAGGACACGAAGTTAACTAACGTGTCGTTTGCTCCTGGTGGAAAGCTGGCGACGGCCGAGCTCCCGGCATCGCTCCAGACTCTCGAACTCCGCTACCTTCCCGCGCTCATGGACGAGGGGTTAAAGCTCACCAGCGCCGACAACATCACCCGCCTGGTTGTGGATAATTGCCCCGGTATCGACTGGCGCGCACTCCTGGCCCGTTGCTCTAACTGTCAGTATCTCCGTATTACTGGCCTTAACATGTCCGGTAACGGCGACTTCCTGAAGGGATTGTTAAACATGCGCGGCGTCGACGAAAACGGCGCAAATGTTAGCACTTGCCGCCTGACAGGTCGTTACCAGCTCACTAAGTACCTACCGGACGACGAGTTTAACGCGCTGGTGGCTCACTTCCCGGAACTGAATATTTTACAGCCGGAGTGGACCGTTATTAAATTCACTGACACCGTGGCTGACTCCGCCAATGTTTCAAACATGGATAACGGTACCGGTTACGAATTTGATAACGAGTTTGTACCCTCGGCCCATGTGTCCCGGATCATGTCGAAACGCCACCGCGTTATGGCTAAATGCACCGCCCCCGGTGAAATGACGGTGTGCCCGCTGGCCGACGATAACGGCGAGGTTTACCACGACGGCACACCGGCCAACGTCGAAGGCTTTAACAGCACTACGATGCTGGACGAGGGCGACGTTATGATGTACGAGGCGGACCGCTATTGTAAGGGCATCGAGGATTTTATTAACCGTTGCCACTACGACTGTTATAGCTCACTCGACAAGGTTACAGACCTGACCGCAGAGCTGGGCCGCAAGCTCTACCTGGACGATCTGGAGTTAATGGATAAGAAGGCGGCCCGCGTATCGTCGCAATATACCACACTTTCGGAGTCGCTGATGGATTACGATACGTTTAGGGTACTGATCGCACCCGTGGCCGGTTACAAGCAGGTAAGATGGCCCGCCGTGAGCTCAACGGTTTACGGCGCGGTATTCCTGGACGCCGATAATAACATAATTTCGCGCGCCGCAGCAAATCACGGCCGAATGACCGAAACCAGCTACCTGTTCACCAACGTACCGGAAGGCGCCGAAAAAATCGCCTTCACCTGTTACCGGGATGTCGAATTTTCGTTTGTCTGGATGACGTTCTCGGACGAAATTCAGGCTATCGAGCCCGACCCCTGGAAAACCGGCGATTATCTGGTGGGCGTCTATAAAGCACACTACGGAAATACGCAGATCCGCAGTATTTCGGGAGTGGTGCCGACCGTGAGCGTGTCGCAGTCGCAGTTTGCAGAATATTGCCGCCAACGCGGCGAGGGTTACTGCCTGGTAAATTACCAGATGCACCGCGATTTTGCCCGCCTGTTCTTTGCCGTCAAAGGTACGCGCGACAGCTCCGGGGCATGTGGTTACGGCACCGGCTCGAACACGACACGCACCGGCCTGACTAACTTCCTGGGTATGCGCGACACTTTGCCACCGACGACCATAGGAGCGGCCGGATGTTTCTACCTGGACGCAGAAGGCGCACGCAAGTCTATAACGTCGCTTAACGCGCTGGGCTGGGAAAATGCGTGGGGTAATATCGCAGAATGGATGGAAGGCGTTATTTCAGATTATTACGTCTGGTCGATCGAGGACAAGGACGACGGCCCGCGCAAGATCAAGAGCGGAACCGTCAGCGACTCGTGGATCGTAGAGCTGGCAAACGGCCGAAATATGGACGTCGTGCCCGTCATGCTGGGCGGCACCGAAACAACCCATTACCGGGATAAATTCTGGTGTTCCAACAGCCCCGCCCGTGTGGTGTACCGCTCCTACAGCAACGCCAGCTCGTGGGCCGGTGTTGCGTTCGCGGTCGCGAACTACGATGCGGCGGCTACGTTCACGTGGTGCGGGTCGCGCCTCGCCTTCATCGGTAAGATAATTTACACGTTAGACGTCGCGGCCTTCAAGGCACTTGAAGCCATAGCATAATCGTCTATGTCGTTACACTTGAACGTTACACGGGGCCCCGGACCTCCGGGGCCCTAACCTACCCGAATACGGTAGACCTTCCCTCGGCGCCCCGCCCGTGTGGTGAACCGCTCCAACAACAACGCCAACTCGTGGGCCGGTGTTGCGTACGCGAACGCGAACAACGATGCGGCGGCTACGAACACGTGGTACGGGTCGCGCCTCGCACTCATGAAGTTAAAGCGTTAAGCCTGAAAATATTTTTGTCCTCCGGCAGTGGCGACGTGTCGCCGACGCCGTGGCAGGGAAGGGAGCCGCAGCACAGCCGCCAACGGCGGAACGCTGGAAAATCACGCGCGGGGTAGCGTTTAGTAGGGCCTAAAGGCAGCCGAAACACGCAGGCCCCAGAAAAATGAAGGCTAAATTTTTAGAAATGAAACGAATTAAGGACGAAGAAATAATACCGCTTATCATCGCCCCGGCTAATATCCGGCAGTCGATTTTTAAGGTACTCGAAGGAACGGCCCGCAAAGAGTCTAAGCAGGGCCGCGAGATCCTGGCCCATATCGACCAGATAGAGGCATGGCTGGCCGCTGAAATCGAGTCTGGAAAATTTCGCCTTACTTCTTTCGGCGAAGAAATTATTAACGAGCGCGAAAAGGCGCGAAAAATACAGTTTCTTTACTCCTATTACGAGAAAATCGGCATACATGCGATTATGAACATCGTGGAGCAACTGACTTTTAAAAGGCTGATACGCACAACCGGCGCAAGCCTAAAAAACAGAGGCACCCACGACCTATTGAAAATAATACGCCGCGACATGGCCGAGGATCCGGACGGAACACGTTACACATACGCCGACGATATTAGTAAGTTTTACGAGTCAATTGACCAGGACGTTATGATGGATTGTTTACGCCACTACTTCAAAGGGCGTATAATTCTTACATTACTGGAGAGGTTTGTGCGACTGTTGAAAAAGGGCGTTAGTATCGGACTTCGCAGCTCGCAGCACTTTGGTAATTTGTTGCTGTCGCTTTATCTGGATCATGTTCTAAAATCCGGCGAAGGCTTTAAACACTTTTACCGGTATTGCGACGACAAGAGGTTGATGGCTGGGACTAAATCGGAGCTTTGGCACGGCGCCCATGTTATCGAGCGGCAGGTGGAGCTGGCTAAATTGACGGTAAAACCTGGCGCCCGGATCTTCCCGACTTCGCAGGGTGTCGACTTCCTGGGGTACGTTGCCCGGCCGACTCATGTACTTATAAGAAAACGAAACAAACAGCGCACGGCCAGAAAGCTGAAGAAGATCAAGAGCAAGACCAGACGCGCGGAAATTATCGCGTCGTTTTACTCGCTTTGCAAGCACGCCGACGCTAAAAATCTATTTTACAAATTAACAGGCATTAAAATGGCTGACTATCCAAAATTAAAGACTTTGGCGGAGCTGGGCATCCCCTCGACTCCAGGACTCCGCGCCGACGGTACGAAGAATTTCCCCGGTAGACAGGTAGCGCTTCAGGCGCTCATCGGTTCAAATTTCTGTATTGTCGATTTTCAACCTGGAATGTCGACCCAATACTCGCGCCAGGCGCTTAGGACGGCACAAGAGAAGGGCGACACCGGAGCCGTCGAGAAAAAGAAATATCTGGTTAGCGCCCGCATGGTGTCGCCGCACCGCGCGAATTTAGCACAGGCCGGAGCCGTGCTGAAGAAGGGCGACATGTTTAAGTTTTTCACCGGCAACCCTGATATGTGGGCGATTTGCGAAAGCCTCAAAGAGGCCGGAGAATTAGACAAGAACGTGGTGACCGTCGAGAAGGAGAGTAACGGCAAATATACCGAGTTTCGTTTCAAATAACACCTTACAGCTATGAAAGTATTGAAAATTTCTTGCGGCGCAGACCTGGCGCCGATCGAGTGCATCAACCCACGACGCGACCGCTGGGCCGTCCGCTGGGATATTCACCAGGAACAGGACGCGGGGTGGTTTGCCTCCGAAGTCGTAGTGGATCACCGGCCGACGGTCGAGGAAATCCGCGAGATCATCACGGCGCACATCGACGCGACTACACAAAACGACATCGTTAACGGTTTTTCATGGAAAGGAAAACCGGTAAAGCTGACCGACACGGCACAGAGAAATTTTTTATTTGCCGTGTTCACAGTCGACCGGACCGGAGAGATCGACCGGGAGCAGTTTGTCGGACTTCTGGACGCACAGACGGACGCAGAGGCGGCCGACGAGCTGGCCGACATGGTGTCGGCAATCTGGGAACATATCCAGCAAAAGAGAGCCGACGGCATCGCGGCCAAAAATGCCGTCGACTTCTCGAAATATGCCCTATAACATGCCGTCGAAGGCTGAAACACCGGCCACCCGGTTTTCCTTCATAATGTGCGCGTAAATCATCGTCGTGGTTATTGACGTATGACCTAATAATTTCGATAGCGTGCCCAGGTCCCCGCCGTTCTTCTTATAATAGAGCGTCGCAAAAGTATGCCGGGCCGCTTTCGCGCTTACTGGTTTCAGGATGTCGACGCGCTGGCACACACGTTTAATAACTCTATTAAAGGCCTGGTCGGTTGGCAGGGTGACAAATAAGTTACCACGCCGCCGACCGGCTTTATAGTATTCTACGAGCTTGGCGGCCGGGCCTGAAAGGGGCATTATTACCTTTGTCCGAGTTTTTATCCTGGTATAATGAATTTCGCCGCCAACGATTTGCTCGATTTGAAGTAACCGGGCGTCAGTTATGTGCATACCGGTAAACGCCATAAACAGCCAGAACCGGAGCACGTCCTGTTCATTGTCGGGCAGCCTGTCGGACTTGTAGAGATCGAGCAGCGCGGTAAATTCTTCTTCCGTCAGGAATACAACGACAGGCTCGGCCCGCGGTGCCTTGTAGGTGTCGAAGGGGTTACGATGAACAAGACCGGCGCGCATCGCGGCGTAATAGTACACACGCAAAACGCACATATTTTTGCGGATTGTGCCGGGACTGTTGCCCAGCTTGTCGCGCAAATAAACCGCATACGTCCGGAGAAATTCGGGCGTTATTTCGTGAAGATATAGATCCGGCCGGTAGTCCTCCAGCTTTTTGAGCGCAGCTGCATGGTGCCGCTGTGTTTCCCACTGGAGAGCGTCGCGCGTAGCGTCAAGGTGCCGACGAGCATACCTGATAAACTGGCCGTCCTCCGGCGGACGTCGATAGAGCGCAAGAAAACTCGCTTTTGTAAGCTGTTCACCGGTGAGCCTGGCACGCACCAGGATGTCGGAGATTTTTGCCCGGACGTTGGAAATTATTAAATTTTTGTCTTTGACTTCCTGGCCGCGCCCTTTCACCCGCTCCGCAACTGCATCCCATTCGGTTACAGTTACGGCCAGATCTACCGGCACCCGGATTTTTTCGCGCTCGATGTTTAACACCGCATAAAGCGGAGCGCAGCCGTCGGCCCGCTCGCTTTCGTTTCGTCGTTTGATTGATATTTTCGCCATTTTCATTGTGCCGGTTTCTGTGCCGACATTTTTTGTAAGTGGTTGATATTGTGCCGACTTTGTGCCGACATTTTCAACACCTTTGCGCGAGTGGATATGGCGAACTAACCCGCTGTAAATGTGTTAGTTAAAAAGAAAAACCCGACACGTTGTCGGGTTTAAAGTGGTGCCACCAGGAATCGAACCGGGGACACAAGGATTTTCAGTCCTTTGCTCTACCAACTGAGCTATGGCACCATTGTTGACAACAGAACTCAACCACATGGGCTTTTCCGTTTCAGCGATGCAAAGTTAGGAAGTTTTTTTTACCCAAGCAAATTTTTTTGGAGTTTTTTTGATATTTTTATACATTCTCAACATACATCCCTAACAATCAGATAATTGCAGTTAATACTCAAAAATCTTTAATTTTGAAAAAATCATGTCAAATAAAGTATGGTGAGATAAAATTCGCAGATTCATACGCAAATTTATCCGTACACAACGCTTTCATATAACACCTCTATTAAGATCATTCGCCGACTGGAGAGATTTGGACTCTATTAGAGTTACAGTTCAGAAAAAATCACACCACCCTGACAATATTAAAAGCTAAATAACATCAGAATGATATATTCCGATGATTTTTTATCAACACCTATTTGCGCCAACCAATATTACCTTTCATAGCAACCAATGCCAATCTAATAGTGCTAATTTTGGAAAAAGAAAGGAATTCAACAGTGATCGCAAACTCTGCGTTTATAATGCTTAACCTGCGCAGCTACTGATTTTTAAGGTTTTTTCGCATTTTGAGGGGTAAAAATTTTGTAGATTGGAAAACAATCCGTAATTTTGCCCCGCAAATCAAAACAAAAATTTTGCTAAACAATTAAAAAACTATATAACAAATGATTATCGTACAAGTAAAAGAAGGCGAAAACATCGAGAAAGCTCTCAAAAAGTTCAAACGTAAATTTGAAAAGACTGGCATTGTCCGCGAACTCCGCAGCCGTCAGGCTTTTGAAAAGCCCTCTGTAGCAAACCGCAAGAAGATGATGAAAGCGGTTTATGTTCAGAAACTGCGCGCGGTTGAAGAATAAAAAAACGCTTTTTCAAGTATTTTCCGCCTAAATTATTTGGCGAAAAGAAAAGATTGTCATATATTCGTGCATCCTATAATTCCCTTATCGGGTATGTATAATGCACGAAATAATGACTGATTATATTAAATCTTTTCTGACTTATATACGGTGTGAGCTGAACCATTCGGCTTACACCGTTTCGGCATATACCGCAGACTTACGGGAATTTGCGGAATTTATCACGGGAGGATCTCCTGATAGATTCAGGCCTACCGACATCACTTCGTCGGACTTAAGAACATTTGTGGCTCATTTAAGCCGTCAAGGAAGTTCTCCACGCACTGTGCGGCGCAAGGTCAGCACCCTTCGCTCTTTTTTCACTTTCATGTGTCGGCGACACGGGTCCACAACAAATCCGGCGGCTGACCTAATTACTGCGCGCACACCAAAAGAGCTACCAGTCTATATCCGGCAGGATGAGATCAATACAATAATCGACATGAACGGATCCGCAATCAGTTCATCCGACTCCGATGATTTTGATACCGTACGCGACAATCTGATCGTGACCATGCTCTACACCACCGGCATCCGCTGCTCGGAACTTATGACTCTGAGAGACTCTGCCGTAAACACATCCTGTTGTGAACTAAAAGTACTGGGAAAGCGTAATAAAGAGCGAATAGTGCCGTTTGGCTCTGAACTCAAACAGATGATAGAACACTACAGACTATTGCGCGAATGCGGCCCAGGGCCAGGTGGAGAATTTTTTGTCCGCCGCAACGGCAGTGCGCTGTACCGTAAGCTCATTTACAACATTGTACATGACGCCCTGAAAGCAGGCAATGCTCATGCATCACGCCTTAGTCCGCACGTGTTGCGCCATTCATTTGCCACCGACATGCTCAACAACGGTGCTGATCTAACTGCCGTACAGAAATTACTCGGCCACTCATCCCTCGGCACCACACAGATATACACACATGTGACACTTCGTGACTTACAACATAATTATCAACTCGCACATCCTCGTGCACAAAGAAAAGGAGGAAATTATGGAAACTAAAATTCAAGCCATTCATTTCGACGCATCCGAATCGTTGGTAAGCTTTATCCAGAAAAAAATCGAAAAACTTGTACGTAAAAACGTAAATATAACAGACGCTGCAGTAACGCTGAAAGTAGTGAAGCCCGAAACTGCAATTAACAAAGAAGCAAGACTGGTGCTGACGGTTCCGACCCATGAAGACATCGTAGCCACTAAAGTCGCCGACACATTCGAAGAAGCCATCGACTTGGCCATCGCGGCACTTGAGCCACAACTCGAGAAACTGAAAGACAAGAAATAATTTGTCATTCCAATAACACATAAATAGCGGCTGCACCGTAAAAACATGCAGCCGCTATTTATTTTAACGTGAGTTCGATATAAGTAATCAGAACAACGTCAATTGATTGTCCGCCACGAACGCCAAAGAAATCGACGGTTTCTTTGGGAAGAAACAGTATGCGGCAATGGCACTCAAGGCATTGGTTATGAAATTTGCGAACGACCGATGCCTTGAGTGTTCTATCTGAGCGATATTTTTAAGTTCATCGTTAACAGATTCAACAAGAGCTCTTTTGCGAAGCATAATTTTGTCAGCCACGGACAACAGCGAGTCCCTCATGTCGTTTTTAACCTTGGTAACGAGCTGGATTCCGTTCATGAACAGGAACTCAAACAGTTGTTTGCCGATATATCCTTTATCACCACAGAGTTTGCCCTTGACGTTTTCAATAAATGACTCTGAATACAGTGGCTCGCGGTCATCTACATTACCCGGTGTGAACATAAAGTTCAGAATCTCACCTTTGTCATTGATGATCAGGTGCTGCTTAAAGCAGAAGAACCATCCCATCGAGCACTTGCCCCGCTGAGCGATACCTTTGAAAGTCTTGTGGATAAGTATGCGCTGGTGTTTGCAGACTCTCAACGGAGTCGAATCAACATACGCAATGCCGGTACAAGTCCCAAGCAACACTTCCTTTATGAATACCGTGAATGACAGTAGCACGGACTTTTGCAATTCGACAAATCTGTTGTATGACACAGTCTTAGGGAACAGGTGGAGAAGGTGCTTGCAGACATACTGAGTGTAAAAGTGTTTGAGGCATCTGAATCCCTTGCTGTGAAAGAGAATCAGGATGGTGATGACCTCGGCATCGGAAAGCCGTCCCGGCTTATTGCGATGCTTCTTGCCATAACTGAGCTGATGCTTTTTGAGTTCAGAAGAAAAATACTTGCAGTAATCATCGGCAAGACAGAAAATTTTTATACCATTGAGTCTATAGAACCGTCATTGAATCCACATATGTTTTTCAAAGCGACCAGAGGATGCATCATATCCATAGGCTCAATAGCAAAAGTCTCCAAATATTTCAACAGCAGACTTAAAGTCTCCCTTAAACATAACGCCAGCATGGATTTGATGATCAGCAGAGCTCGCGTCCAGGATTTTTTAAAATGGCTCGACGGCTGATAAATTCATTTGATTTATTCTGAAATTCATGTAATAAATACTTCAGTTGACGGATATTCGCTTTTACGTATTCATATTTACGGTTAATTTTACCGCCTAAAAAAACAAGATTTGATTTATATATGAATACAGCAAAAGCAATATTGTTTTCACTTGTCCGGATCACACTTCTTATACACCTTCCGACAAATCTCAACGCAGAAGAAAATGAACGATGGTTTCAGTTCGGCCTTTTTCCTCCCATATCAAGCAATGGCATAAATTCAGAAAAAATTACCACCAGCGTTTCCATCAACTTGATAGGAGGTTACAATGCAGGCAATAAAATCTTGGAATTAGGAAGTCTATGGAACGCGTCAAAGCGTTATACTAAAGGAATTCAGATAGCCGGCATAGTGAATTATACCGGTTGTAGCCACAATGCCGTACAGATAAGCAGCTTCGCCAATATTGCTGCATCAGGCAACTCTCCGTTGCAGTTTGCCGGACTGTTGAATATCGGCCAACATATCAGCGGATTGCAGATTTCTGCTCTGATTTCTGCTCTGGCAAACGTTGCCAAAACGGTAACGGGTGTGCAATTAGGACTTATAAATTATATGGAAGACGGAGATAAAGGTGTTTCCATCGGTCTGATCAACATTGCAAAACATAGAGGAAAATATGAATTTGAAGTCTCATTTTCCGAATCAATCAATACTGCGATATCCTTCAAAATAGGCACAGACAAATTCTATACCATATTCTCAGGCGGGATAAATTACTTTCTTTCTACAATAGAATATGCAGCCGGATTAGGATTCGGCACAAACATAAATTGGAAGAAACGCTGGAGTAACCAGATCGAGATTCAGGCATTCGGCATCAGTTCCGGAAAGAAATTCACCGACAATTCAGCAAACAGCATAATTCAGCTGATGGATCGGCTTGTCGGCCGGTTGCAGATTTTAAAAATCTTTCCACCGTAGCTATTACGAAAAAAACGTAATAGCTACGGTGGAAACGTATAATAATCAAGGGCTTTAAGCAACAAGCCTACTAAATCGGAAACTGATGGCGTATGGGATCATCATACTGCTCCTGCGCTCGACGCAGACGCTCCATCATTTCGGCTGTAATGGTCTCCGTTCCGGGTTTACCGTAAATATTATTCATTTCCGACGGATCTTCCTGCAGGTCATACAATTCCCATTCATCTATATCATTATAGAAATGAATAAGTTTATAGCGGTCTGTGCTTACTCCATAATGGCGCTTCACTGCATGCTCTGCCGGATATTCATGATAGTGATAATACAACTGGTCGCGCCACTTTTCCGGTTTTTCCCCGCGCAACAGCGGCACCAGCGACTCTCCCTGTATGTCCGACGGCACTTCCACACCGGCCAACTGCATGAACGTAGGTGCATAGTCAATGTTCTGCACCATTTCATCGACATCACCACGGCGTTCATAACCTTTGGGCAGACGCATCACCAAAGGCGTGTGATACGACTCATTATACATAAACCGCTTGTCAAACCACCCGTGTTCGCCCATATAAAACCCTTGGTCAGAAGTATAGACCACCAGCGTATTATCAAGCAGATCATGCTCTTCAAGATAATCCAGCACTCGGCCCACATTATCATCCAGACTTTTCAGCACTTTCATATAGTCTCGCATATAGCGCTGATACTTCCACTCAGCAAGTTCTCGGCCTTGAAGATTACGAGCAAAGAAGTCCTTTCTGATAGGTTCGTAAAAAGCCTCGAACTTAGTCCTCTGTGCCGAATCCATCCTGTTCACAAAACTCAGATAAGTCGACTTCAGATTCGACGTAAGATCCTGTCGATCCATCTTGAGATCATATATCAGATCCATGTGGTCCGAAATGCGCATTTCTGCCGTAGCAGCTGCCTTGCGGCCCTCATAGCCGTCAAAGAAATTATCCGGCAGAGGAAATGTCCTATCCTCATAAAGGCCAAGATGACATGTGTCCGGCAACCAGTTGCGGTGCTGCGCCTTATGGTGTATCAATATACAGAACGGCTTCGACTTGTCCCGCTCGTTCTCCATCCAGTTGATACTTTTGTCCGTGATCACATTGGTCAGATAGCCATGCTCCACCACTGTATCGTTCTGCATATTAATAAAGCGTGGATTATAGTAATCACCCTGACCTGGCACGATTTCCCATTTGTCAAATCCCTGTGGAGTGCTTTCCAGATGCCATTTACCGAAAATAGCTGTCTCATAGCCTGCCTTCTGCAAATACTTGGGAAATGTGGGCTGATCACCGTTAAACACACAATGCTCATTGTCCGTAAATCCGTTCGCATGGCTATGTTTGCCGGTAAGCATACATGCTCTCGACGGACCGGACAATGAATTTGCTACAAAACTATTGGTAAAACGCACTCCGTCCTTTGCTATACGGTCAAGATTCGGAGTCTCGGCATAACGGGTGTCATAACAACTCATCATCTGTGCTGTATGATCATCGGTCATGATATACACGATATTCGGCTGCTTGGGCACGGTATCCGATTTAGCTTTCACACACGAACCCATAAGATACGGCAATGCCGCACATGCTGTCACGGCCGCAACCATCGAAAAGGCGGCAGGAAGTTGTTTTGTCATGGCTATATTATTTCAGAAATATGATATATAATGTTTTTTGTACTATCAGCGTATCTCATAATCGCCTTCCGCCGACAGATCAGAAGACGAAAAACGCAATGAAGCCGATGATATATCAAACGGCCAGAAGAAAGTGCCGCATAACTTGCCGTCTTCTACGGAATAAACACCGGTGGTCGTATCATGCGACACGGCAATTCCGTCAAAGCCGACAAATCTCATCTTGCCAGCCACGTCGGCTACATCATTCTTCTCCCCGCCTGCCAGCAGAGTGCCGTCATTAAGTGTAAGCGCACCGGCAATCCTCAACCCATACGAAGAGCCGAAAGAATAGATTATGCTGCCGTTGAGAGCTGCTGCTCCCACACAGTCCACACCTATGGATCCCCCACCGATAGCCGATATGTTCATCACACCTCCCAATCCGTTTATATTGCCGTTGGTCTTTACGCCTTTAGAGGTGGAAGTATCCGTGTCGCCTGACAGATGTTCGCCACTCAATGCTATCGTGGTCACACCGCCGCGAAGCGTTAACGAACCGTCTGAATTTATGCCCTTGCCGCCGTCGCCGGTAGCTGTCAGCGTTATTTTTCCGGCATTGATGTCTATATCGCCGTCGGCTTTCATACATGCGGCTGAGCTCAGTGTATTGTCTTCCAGATCCATAGCCGGATCACCCGAACAGTTAAGGTCCAGCTGTCCGCCATAAACCATGATCCGCATATCCGATTTCAAAGCCTTGCCTGCAGGAGCGGAAGTATTGGCATATACATATCCGCCGATCATTCGCACGCCATATCCCGCTGAAGCTCCGCCTTTGACATGAATGGCGTTTTTAGCCGCATCGGTCACAACAAGCGTAGCACCAGGACGTATCGTCAGGAAACCGTCGGTAGCAAATCCGTGTCGCTGACGCCCCTTCACCGAAAGGCTTCCGGAACCGCTGACTATCACATGCCCCTCGGAAAAGAAGCATCCCTTGCGGTCTTCCTCAGGATTCGCCGCAGGAGCATATACCGGCGAGTCGGTCAGACGCGAGTCCCCTTCCAGATGCAGGAACACACGCTTTTTGTTCTGATCATTGATCGCAGGACCGCGATCTGATGTGAGATTCAGACTTTCAAGCTGAATCATGTGGCGGTGGAGACCGTCTACACGCAATGATCCTGCCGACGAAGCACCAGTCAACACTATCTTTGCGTATTTGTCGGCAATATCAAGACTGACATGAGCGCCGTCAACCTTCACCGACATCGGCGAAACCACTCCGGTCACCGATGCGGAAGTTTCCGTATATGTCACGGTCACCTGCACCTCCCAGTCATTATGTTCATGATACAGGTCCTTGTCATCCGTCACCAGATCGTCAGCCAGATCGTCAGCCATCCGGCCAGAATATGGCTTGATGTCATATACAAACTTCGGAGTCATAGCCGGATTATAGACAGAATCCTCCACCTCTGGAGGAGGTAATATTCCCCCACCTGTCGACGGATTCGGATCATCATTTTTACACGACGACACTGCGCAGCACACTGCCAGTCCCAGAGCTATATATAGCAATCTACTCATTTGATTGGTTGTATTTAGATTATAATCGAAAATTGATCGGCAGCCGATGATGCCGGCATACGCTTCCGCGAGCGTTCAAGCGCATCACGCGACGTCTCGACATAGACCACACGTGTGTCATCGCTGTCAGCCAGTCCTACAGGACGTCCATCCTGGTCAAACACAAAAGTCATGCCGTCATAATCGCCATAATCATCCGCCCCTCCACGGTTGGCACCGACATAATAGGCCTGGTTTTCGATAGCCCGCCCTATGAGCAGATGCTCAAAAGCATATCCCCTGACCGACGGCCAGTTTGACGGCACCAGCATGACATCATAGGCCAGACCGACATTGCGGCACCACACGGGAAACCGAAGGTCATAGCACACGATCATGCCTATGTTCCAGCCGCGGTAACGCACCACCGGAACACGCCCTGTACCGGCACTCATGATCGACGACTCCGGACTCAATGAAAAAAGATGGCGTTTGTCATAAAACGTCGTCTCTCCCGACGGCTCTACAAAAAAGGCCCGGTTGAAAATACGGCCGTCACCGTCACAGGCCAGATAAGATCCGGCGATAGCCATACGGTATCCTGCGGCAAGTTCCTTGAGTTTATCCACGGTCTCTCCGCTATCCGGCTCCGCAAGCCGCATCTGCACATCCGGGTCAGGCACAAAGGCCGTCGAGAAAAGCTCCGGCAACACGACCAGATCCGTATCCTTGCGGATTCCCGCCATAATATCCGACACCGCATCAATGTTGGCCTTTTTGTCAGCCCACACGACAGGCAGAGAAACCGACGCGATTTTCAGAGAACTGTTGATCATCTTATTCCGTTTCTGTCGAGAATTTTTCAGGATATATCGCTGTAAATTGCGAATAATACCGTTTTATAGCCGCCATGTCGGCATCAATATCACCGGAAGGTATGAATTCCTCATTCATCATCACTGTACGCGATCCCCCGTCAATCACAGCAAGAGTAACCGGAACTCCGGCCTCTGTGGCCACACGAAGAAAACCTGTGTGCCAACGCGATGTACGGCTTCTTGTCCCTTCAGGCGCAATGGCTATGTTCAGACGCGGCTCTACGCGAAAACGGTCCACCAGAGCCGAAGTCAGCGAATTACCCTTCGAACGGTCCACCGGCACTCCGCCCATGGCTCTGAATATACTGCCCAACGGCCAGCGAAACCAGCTTTTCTTCATCAGAAAACCGGCCCTGCGCCCCACTGAGCAATATGCGAGTTCGCAAATCACGAAATCGATATTGCTCGTATGAGGAGCCACACATATAATGGACTTGGGATAGTCGGGCACAGACACCTCAACACGCCATCCCGCAATTTTCAGCAGAATGCGGCTGAGCCATAATATGACTGATTGCATCAAGCCTTCTGGGAAAGTCCGGCAAGATCGTTCATACGATGAACGCACTCGTTAAGGCTGGCATTGAATTTTTCATGCAACGCACCGTAAGCCGCACGATAATATACAGAACGTGCCTTGTGATATTCGTGGACTGACGCGAAGTCGCGCACGCTCTTGTCAAACGCGAATGTCACGTTGCGCAGAGTGCTTTCCTGCAGCACCGCAATGTCGATGATCAGCTGGGCCACATCATCCTGCTTGTCCTCGGTGACTATTTCGCCGATGAGCATGCACTCGCCTACCAGATCTCCACAGATATATTTGATTTGTTTCTTCAGATCACGCTTACTTTTCATAATGGTCACGTTTTTAATTAACTTTTATGTATTTGATAACAAACCGGAAACCGATTCTGCCCCAAAATTACTCAAAATTTCCCAAACGGCAATCCTTTATTCCGTTTTTCACATACACCCGGCACGGCTCTTTCATTTAAGATTTCGTCTCATTCTCGACAAATGTGTTATTTT